>Ga0194130_10002797_pt1 | contig 24577 bp, 17 predicted proteins | sample TA2KigsurfametaG_FD_160084 | JGI IMG/M metagenome (GOLD analysis project Ga0194130, IMG submission 160084) | Freshwater microbial communities from Lake Tanganyika, Tanzania - TA2015050 Kigoma 12 surface | ecosystem: Environmental > Aquatic > Freshwater > Lake | place: Tanzania: Lake Tanganyika... | reverse complement strand
CCGCGGCGCGATCAGTAATAGGCTCACGAACCGGAATTACTTTTTTGCGACTAATCGCGTTTTACAACCTGTTCTCAATCCAAGCGGTCACTTCGCCGACGACGGCGCGCTCCAATCAAACCACCGCCAACGAGTGCCGTGTTCGTTCCTTTCGCGCTTCGCTGTGCCAAAAAAGAAAGCGGCGCGGGAGTTCGTCGGGCTACTCTCCCAACGTGCGAGGTTCCAGAGCAGCGAGCCGCTTTGCATGCCAGTGCCTGGGTTTTTCTCCTGGCGATAAAGCGACCAGACAGGCGACCAGTTACGTTCGATGGACTTGTTACCGGGCACCAGAGGCTCCATTAAGGCCAGGAGTTGGAAGCGCTCGCGCCCATCGAGTTCGCGCCGCGCGCTGAACAGCGGCCAAAGGTCGACTCGGCTCTTTGATTGGCCAGTGGCGGTGTTGCGCTCGACCGTGTCGCTGTAGAGGTAGATCAGCCAGCGCGTGCGTTCGCGGTCAAGCGGCGCGGCTTGAGCGCGGTTGTATTTATAGAGCGGCCAGAGAATGAAGTGGCTGGTGAGCACCGCATTAGTTGCGTGGCTGTAAAAGGGCCAAACGCGGTTCATATGCTTGCCCTCGCCGCGCGCGAAACCAATGAAGGGCCAGGGCAGGTTCCACTCGCGGTAACGGTTTTCCCGGTCATCGGTAAAGGTTAGAAATGGCCAAGCGTAGGTGGAGGAATCCCGGCTGGGTGAACGTTGATGGCTGTAGAGTGGCAGCAGGGCGTGGTAATGAACGGGATTCGTCGAGCCAATGCCATTGTGTTGGTTAAAGAAGAACGGCCACGCGATGAAGAGGCGGTCGTGGCCCGGGGTAAGCTGTTCGAGGCCGAGATAGTTGGTGCCGATGGAGGGATCGCGATGCTCATGGCCCATGAGCGGCCAGAACTGCCAGCCGTCGAGTTTGGGACCGTGGCGCAGATGCACAAAGGGGAACAAGTAGTTCTCCGTCACCACATCACGTTTGACCGTGCGGGAGTATAACGGAAAGAGGCGCAATTTAATCTCGTCCCGGAGCAAGCGGTTCTTGAGCGTGCCCCAGAAGGGCAGGAGCGCGGTGTAGTTGTGAGCGGGATCGGCGGACCGACCCTGGAAGTAGAAGGGGAAAATCGTGAACTTGTCCACGGCTTGGTCGTCCTGCTGTCGGCCACCGGAGAAGTTCAGGAGTTGAAAGAGGTGCCAGCGGTATTCCTCCCCAAAGCGGTCGTAGGAGAGCAACGGATAAAGGAAATCGTATTCCTCCATTTCCACGTCGGGCTTAACCGTGCGAGAGAAAAACGGGGGCATGGCCCAAGTCATCTGGCCGTCGGAAACCTCGCGGTAGTAGAGCGGCCCTAGCCATTCCTCGCGAGTGCCCGTGGCGAGGGTAAGCGAAAACTCGTGCGCAAACGGACCGGCGGTCCACTCGGCGGCGAGGAGCCGGAAAGCTGTAAACAGCAGACAAGCCAGCGCTGACAAGCGTGAGAATCGTATTCCGATTCTTTGCGAGGATTCCAGTGCCCCTTTTAGAGAATTATTGGCGGTGTAAACCAAGCAGTTGAGATGGTAAGAGCGCGGGGTTTGGGGTCAAGTTTGCCCGCTCAGCAAGAACGTTGAACCCAGCCGGCTTAGCCCTTCAATATCGTTATCGTTGAGTGCATTAATCAGGCAAATTGCGTATTTGACATTTATTCACAAGCAATTAAGTTTATTTGTCAGTTGGTTGAGGTTCCATTTGACCTCGGTTCCTCACAGCCCAGTGATGAGGGTGCATTCTCGTCACTGGGCCTTTTCTTTAAGCCAGCCCAGTTTTAGCAGCAGTTGCAACACCGCCGGGAGCAAGGTTAGCGCCGCCACCATGCAGGTAGCTGTACCTACAGCCATCACATAGCCTAGGCTTTCGATGCCCTGATGTTTCGCTAGGATGAGGCTGCCGAAGCCCGCAATGGTCGTCAGGCCGGACACTAGGACGGCAAGGCCGGTGCTGCGGGCCAGAAGGGAGGGTTTTTTCTCCTCGCCGAAGCGATTGAGGATGTGAATGCCGTTGGTCACTCCAATACCCACTACGAGCGGCAGGGTCATGATGTTCGCCGGGTTGAAGGGAATGCCGACCCAGCCCATGAAACCGACCATCCACAAAGTCCCAACGGCCACTGGCAGCAGCGCCAACACCACGTGTACGATTGACCGGAAATGCAGCAGCACCATCACGGCGATGGCCGCTGTCGCATACCACGCGGCCTTTACGTAGCTGTCCTTGAGCAGGGTGGTGTATTCGAGGAGTTGCACGGGTGTGCCGGTCACGTTCGGGTCCACGGTGCGCAGTTCCTTCACGAAGGCCTCCTGCGCCGCACGCTGCCATACGTCGGTCTTGGGATAGACTTGCAGCAGATACTTGCCCGTCACTCCGATGAAGCGGTTGCGCAGCGCGTCCGGCAGATCCTCCGGCCGCAGCGGGCTGGCTTGCTGGTTGGCGAGCGTGGTGAACGTTTCCGCCAAGTCCTCCAGCAGCGCTTGCTGGTATAGCGCCAACTGCCGCGCGGCCTGCTCGGCGGGCGTGGCAACCAGCGCGGTTCGCCAAGCTTGGAGCGCGCCCTTCAGCGACTTGAACTGTTCCGCCAGCTTCGCATCTCCCTCCTTCCGCACCACGTCCTCCGCCGCGCCGACAAAGCCTTGGAACGAGAACAGCACCTGCAATAGCTCCGGCACTTTCGGCGGCTGCGGGTCAAGCGGGGTAAATTTCACCGTCCCAGCGTCGGCCTTGATCTGCCGGATAAGCGCGAGCTTCTGAGTGGTCTCCTCGGCGAGGAACTGGCTCATTGAGCGCACATTTGCAACGGTGGTCAGGTTGGTGAGTTGTCGTTCAAGCCGAGCCGCCTGCTCGAGGTCCGCCGCTACCACCGCGCCAAACAGCACGGAGTTTGACGCCGTGTTGATGAGCTTGTGCTCGAAGACCACGGCCGGTAGCCCGGCGGACTGCATATTCAGGAGGTTATAATCGAACTGAACCCGACCCAGCCGCGCCGTGCTCAATGCACACAGGCCCGCCGTCACCGCTAGCACCGCGCCTGGCCGGTTCAGCCATAGGCGCTCGATTTGCCCGCGGCGGTCCACTGGTGGTGTGGTAAGGTCAATCACGTTCTGCCGACCGCGCATCAACAGCACCGGTAGCAGCGTCATCATCGGCAAGAGGCAGACAATGAGGCCGCCGCCGGCAATAATGCCCATCTCCTGGATGCCCTTGAAATTTGTGATCCCCATTGCGAAGAACGCCGCCGCGGTCGTGGCCGCGCCAGTGAAGATGCCCTGGCCTGTATTGACCATCGCCAGCGTGATGGCTTCACGCTCAGACTTACCATGCCGCAATTCCTCCTCGAACCGCGCTATCAGATGCGCGCCAAAATCAATCGCTAGCCCCACTAACATTGGAGCGAACGTAATGGTCAGAATGTTCAGGTGTCCGACCGTCAGCGTCGTGTAGCCCATCGTATAAGCCAAACCAACAATTAACACCGCAGTAGCCTTGAGTGGCCGGCCCGTTTCTGCATAGCCGTAGATGAAGATGATGAGCACCAACACCAGTGCCACGATGGTCGCCACCGTGGTGTCCATTTGCGATTGCGCCATTTCGTCAAACTCCAGCACCGGCTCGCCCGTGATGCCCACGTTTACGCCCGGCACTTCACGCTGCGTTTCCGCCACCAGTGCGCGCAGTCGCTCCACAGCGGCACCGTTTAGATCCTCCCGCTTCGCGTGCGCGGTCACGAGATACATCCGGCCGTTGCCGAAGGTTACATACATCTCGCGCTCGGCCTCAGGCCCGCCTCCGAAGAGCGCGCTCACGCCCGGCGATGGTGGCCGGCCGGGCCGTTGCAGGCCCGCACGAGCCTCGTTTACAATTCGCTCTAGCGTCGGCAGCGCTCCGAGCATGGACTCGTTCTCCGCATTCGCCTCCTGCTTCGCGGTGCGAAACTGGCGATTAAGAATGGTGAAGAGCGAAACTAGGTTCGTCGCCTGCGAGAATTTTTTAATGAACGGCTGGAAGTCCTTTACCTTCTTTTCTAACTCCAAAAGGTCGGCCTGCGGCACGAACAGGAGGGCCTTGCTGCCCATTAGCTTGAGGTCGCCCTTGTAGAAAACATCTGTGAAGAGGTTTGTCTCTGCCTCTAGCCGTGCACCAAGCCGCTCGACGAACTGCCGGTTCTTGTCCTGCCGGTCACTCTCGACGATGACCACTAGGTCATCCTGACCAGGGAACTCTTTTTTGAACGCGAGGAAGTTTTGGTGATACTTCTTGTCTGAGCCTACGAGGTCGTTGCGGTTGGAATGGAAATCGAGGTGCCGCACCGTATAGATCAAGCACACGCAGAATAGCGCCACCTGCGGATATAAGAACGCGCGCGGATACAAATATACCGCGTCCGCCAGCCGAGTGAGCAGGCGTTGCATGGGCGATGGTTTAGGCGCTTCAGTGGGCACTGGCCGGTTCAAATTCTGACCAAGATGATGCACCGAACACCCGCTCGGTGTCCAATCTCAGCATCGCGCCGGGTGACACGCCGGCACTCGACTTCCGCTCGCCCTGCCGCCAATCTACCTCCACCGTGAAGCAGACGATCGTCACTTTGGATTTGGAAGGCGTCCTCGTCCCAGAAATCTGGATCGCCGTGGCTGAGAAGACGGGTATTACCGAATTGCGCCGCACCACGCGCGACGAGCCAAACTATGACAAACTGATGCGTTATCGCATCGGCATCCTTGACCGGCACGGCATCAAACTCGCTGATATCCAGGCCGTCATTGCAACGCTCCGACCGTTGCCCGGCGGGAAGGAATTTCTCGATGAGCTGCGCGCGCTCACACAGGTCATCATTCTCAGTGACACATTCGAGCAGTTCGCTCATCCCTTGATGCGCCAACTTGGCTGGCCCACCCTCTTCTGTCACCGGCTTCTCGTGGAGCGCGACCGCATTATTGGTTATCAGCTGCGGATGCCAGACCAGAAGCGCGAATCCGTCCGCGCCCTGCAACTGCTCAACTACCGTGTTCTCTCTGCCGGCGATTCCTACAACGATACGGCGATGCTCGTGCAGGCGGACCAAGGCTTCCTGCTGCATGCGCCCGCCAACGTTAAGCGGGAGTTTTCGCAGTTTCCTGCGCTTGAAACCCATGCCGAGCTGTTGGCTCGCCTGAAGGAGGCGTTGGCTTGACTGGGTGCTTTTACGCTCACCTCTCCCGGCGAACTATCCCTCGTAATTTGACCTATGCCCACCTGCACAAGATCACGGAGCTCTTTATCCTCAATGAGTTTGGCAGCCGCCCGCTTTGGCAGGTGAAAACTGCCTGTTAGAAACTGACGATTTCCTAATGCCTGCCAACACTGGCACTGACGGTTCCTGTCTAATGTGCGGCGAACGCGGCTGGACGCTCGTCTCTCGCACTGATGATCGCGAGTATCATGCCCGCCCCGGCGAGTTCGACATCGTCCGCTGCTGGAAGTGCGGCCACGTCTATCTCAACCCCATTCCCGCGCCTGAAGAGGTTGCTGCGCTTTACCCGCCGACCTACTACACGGTCAACCCCAACTCCCCACTCTTCCACGAGAGCAAGCTCATCCGCTGGAAGATGGGCAAGGACGCCCGCAACTTCCGCGCGCGCTGGGGCGAGCGCAAGTTCACCAACCTCATCGACATCGGCTGCGGCGACGTGAAACGTATCGCCGCCTACCGCGATGCCTACGCTGACTGCGGCGCGCAGGCCACCGCCTTCGACCTGCTCTTCAGCGACCGCGCGCGCGCCTTGGCAAAGGATCTGAATGTCGCGTGCAGCGAGGGAAATATCGAGACCGACGTGGCCAGTCTGCCAAATGACGGCTTCGATCTCGCCTTCATGCGCCAGCTCATCGAGCACCTGCGCGATCCCCGCCAAGCGCTTTTAAACCTGCGCCCCAAGCTAAAGCCTGGCGCGCTCCTCGTCATTGACACGCCTAACGTCGGCGGCCTCGACTTCGATCTCTTTCAACGCAGTTACTGGGCCGGCTTTCACACCCCGCGGCACTTCCATTTGTTCAACCAAGCCTCGCTCACCAAGCTCGTGCAAGAAGCGGGCTTCAAGGTCATTGACCGCGGCTACCTGCCGTCCATCGGCTTCTGGATCATCAGCCTGCGCGTGAAGTTCGGATTGGACTGTGTCCAAACCGGCGGTTGGCCATGGCGGCATATTAGCTTGAAGAACATTCTCTTCAGCGGCGGCTTTACTGCGTTAGATACCTTGTGCATCAAGTTGGGCTTGGCGACCTCGAATCAGTTCGTCGTGGCCGTGAAGGAGTAAGGCCGTTTTAGTTTATAGACGGCCTGGAGTTGCGTGCGCCTTTTACCTTCACGCGCCCTAGCGGCGTGCCTACGCTAAGTTTCCTACGGAACATGAATTCGCTTTTTCTTGGTCCAAGCTCTTTGCGCGCAAGCCGCATGGCTTACGGCTGCTGGCGCATCGCGGATACCGAGGAACTTGGGCGCAGTGTGGGCCGTGCGGCTATCCTTGCTGCCTACGAAGCGGGCTACACGCTCTTCGATCACGCGGATATCTATTGTGGTGGCCGCGCAGAAAAAACTTTCGGTGACGTGCTCCGCGAGGTCAGCGGGATGCGTGCGAGTGTGCTCATTGCGACGAAGTGCGGTATTCGCCTCGCTGGAGAGCCGCGGCCGGAAGCGCCCTTCCGCTATGATTTTTCTGCTGCGCACATCGTGTGGAGCTGCGAGCAATCGCTTCGCCGTTTGGGCGTAGCGACAATTGACCTCTTTCAACTCCACCGGCCTGACTGGCTGATGAACCCTGCCGAGGTGGCCGCAGCCTTCGCGCAACTCCGGCAGCAGGGCAAGGTGCGCGAGTTCGGCGTGAGCAACTTCCGGCCAGCGCAGCTAACCGTTTTGCAGCGCGCTTTGGCTTTTCCGCTCGTCGTCAACCAAGTCGAAATCAGCCTCGCCAATCTGAGCACCTTTATTGACGGCACGCTTGATCAATGCCTCGCTGAGCGCGTCACGCCGATGGCGTGGAGTCCGCTTGCGGGCGGCCTGCTGGCGGACGGTGCGCGGCGGTTGCTGCCGTCGCAGGAGACATACCGCGTTGAACGTGTCGGGTTGGAACTGGACGAGCTGGCCCGCGTGCGCGGCAGCCCGCGTGGAACCCTTGCGCTAGCTTGGCTGCTCAAACATCCCGCCGGCATTGTGCCTATCGTCGGCTCGACCAAACCGGAAAAAATCCGCGAAGGCGCGCTTGCTCCGCAGGTCGAGCTGTCCCGCGAGGAATGGTATCGACTGCTTGAATCCGCGCGCGGCGAACGGCTGCCGTGAGCTTTAGTGGTGCGTGCATTCTGAAAGCGCCATAACCCATTACACACCAAGAATTGCGACTCCCCATGACCAATCCCATTCGCCGCTCCGTTGACGACCTTGGCTTGCTGCCCGCCGAACTTTGGTGCGAACTGGAGCAAGCCGTTGGCAAGCCCGCACATCCGTTCCGCACGCCGGTTTTTGGCACCACAAATTTATTCGAGTGCTCCATACGGGTGGTCGTGCTCCGGCAGGTGGATGTTGCCAAGCGCTGGCTCGTGGCATATTCGGACGCGCGTGCGCAGAAGGTCCATCAGCTTGGACTTTGCCAGCAGGCGCACTGGCTTTTTTACGATCCCGCCCGCCGCACACAACTCCGTATCAGCAGCGGCACGATGGTTCATGTGAACGACGCCATCGCGGCGGAACACTGGCAGAAGCTGCCGCTTGTTAGCCGGCGGAATTACTGCGCCAATCAACCGCCCGGCTCCGATATTCATGCGCCGGGCGACGCTATCGCGCCTGAGTTGAAAGCCGCAAAGGTGACCGCGAAACAGTTGGAAGTGGGGTACGAAAATTTTGCTGTGCTGGTCTCGACCGTAGATCAAATCGAGTGGTTACAGCTTTCTGACGAAGGCCATCAACGCGCCGTCTTCAACTGGACGGCCGCGCGCTGGAGCGGTTTGTGGTTGGTGCCTTAGGAAGTCAGATCAAGTCTCCAGCGCCTTTGGCGGAGCGAGCACGAAGGAGGCGAGCAAGGCTTGTCGGGCGGTGGCGGGCTGGCGGAGTAACCCCACCACGGCACGCAAGTCGGCTGATACGACTTCCTTGCGGGCGAGTTGCGGCAGGGTAATCGGATTGCCATGCCTTTCGGTCTGCTCGCTCACCTGGCGCATTCGGGCGGAGATAGTCTCATGGAGTCGCGTGGCGCGATGATAGGCCTGCGTGTTGTGCTCGAGATGGGCAAGCGGCTTCGTCGGCGCAGGCAGAGAGTCAAGCGTTTCATTCGCCCACGGCGAAGAGCTCTCACGGGCGGCGTAATTTTCCTCGGGTGGCGTCTCGCTTTCGCGCGCGATCGGTTCGGGCACCGGAGGTGGGTCCGTGCGCCGGATAATGGGCGGCGGGGGCGGGGGCGGAGCGCCCACGGTGCCATCGAGCGGTGGCTTACCCTCGAGCAGCCGCTTTAACTCTTCTTCCCAATTAAGCGGCTGGTTCGAGTTGGAGGTGGTTCCCCCGCCGGTCTGAGGGTTGGGCTCGTAGTCTGCGTTTTCCTCGCCCCCCCACCGCTCAGCTTGATTTTGTTTCTTTTTGCGGTTTTGTAACCAGCTTGAAATGGCTGAGATGACTACGATTGCAAGGATGATATAAGGGTTGTCGGTAAACCCTAACAGCCCGTGAGTTGCCAGTCCTGCGTGCATCAGTAATGCCACGGTGAGGCGTTCAGCTCTTCACTTGAGGGGTAGCCCCGGCGGTGGCGATGCTATCGCGCATGCCCGTGTCGGCCTGCACGTTTTTCATCTTGTAGTAGTCCATGACGCCGAGATTGCCGTTGCGGAAGGCCTCAGCCATTGCCAGTGGCACTTGCGCCTCGGCCTCGACAACGCGCGCCCGCATCTCGGACACGCGGGCGACCATCTCCTGTTCGGTGGCCACGGCGGCGGCGCGACGGACTTCGGCCTGCGACTGTGCGATGAGCTTGTTCGCCTCGGCTTGCTCGGCCTGCAGCTTCGCGCCGACGTTTTCGCCCACATCCACGTCAGCGATGTCAATGGAGAGGATTTCAAACGCAGTGCCAGAATCGAGGCCTTTATCGAGCACGGTCTTGGAAATACGGTCGGGGTTTTCGAGTACAGCCTTGTAACTGTCGGAGGAACCGATGGTGGAGACGATGCCTTCGCCTACCCGGGCAACGATGGTCTCCTCGGTCGCGCCGCCCACAAAGCGGTCCAGGTTGGTGCGCACGGTGACGCGGGCTTTGACCCTCACTGCAATGCCGTCCTTGGCCACGGCATCGATGGCCACCTTGCCCGAGGTGGGCGCGGGACAATCAATGACTTTGGGATTAACCGAGGTTTTTACGGCTTCGAGGACGGTCTTACCCGTGCCCTTGGTGGCGAGGTCGATTGCGCAACTACGGTCAAAGTTCAAGTGTATGCCGGCCTTCTTGGCCGCGATCAGTGCTTGCACTACAGCCTCGATGTTGCCACCGGCAAGGTAGTGTGTGGAGAGATCGTCAATCGACATGGGGATTCCGGATTTCACCGCGGTGATGCGCGTGTCCACGATGCTGCCGACAGGGACGCTGCGGAGCTTGAGCGCGATGAGCTCAGTGAACGTGACCTTCGCGCCGCTGAACAAGGCGCGGATGTAGATCATGCCGAAGTTCAGCACGATGATGGCAATGACGAAGGCCACCAGTGCGAGGAAGCCGAGCAACAGCGGGCTTCCGGGGAACTCCAAGGCGAGGATGGGATCGAGTTTCATGAGTGTGTTGGATGGTTGACTGACGGAATTCAAACTTGTCGGACGACGACGCGTGCACCTTCCACTGCAATGACGCGGACGTTCGCGCCGCGCTCGATCAGCGCACCTTCGGTCACGACATCCACGCGCTGTCCGCCGATGACCGCGACGCCCGAGGGTCGTAGCGCCGTGTGCGCCACGCCGGACTGGCCCACCAGCTCCGGCCGCTCTGTGCCGATGTCACCGACCGCGCCCTTCGACGTGTAGAGCCCGGCGACGCGGCTTTCCGGAAAGTATTTTAGCCAGAGGGCAAACCCGACGCCCAGCCCGCCCATGGTCCCGATGAGAATCCAGTTCCCGGTCGCCACGCCGAACTCCTGGTAGCCCACGACGACCCCCGCGACCAGGCAGCATGCGCCGAGGATGCCGGCGATCATGCCCGGCAACACCGTCTCCGCGAGGAGCAGAATAGCGCCTGCGAGCAAAAGGGTTAAAACCAAAGCCATAGCAAAGATTAGTCTGGCGACGTTGTCTGGCCAAGTGGAATTACGGTGACGGTTTTATAGGCCGTCACCCGAGTCGTACCGGGCGTCAGTCTACCGGCGATTCGGCCAGCAGTTTGCGATAGACCTGTCGGGCGTGTTCGTAATCCTTTCGGGCCTGGTCCAGCTCGGTCGCGGCGTAGGTGCGCTCCTTCTGCTGCCAGCAGACTTCGAGTGATTGCGCGCACCACTCGGCGCTGCGCTTGGAGGCGCGCACGGGTTGGTCGCCAACCATTACCCAGATCGGGTTCGTGTGGCTGCTGGGCAGAATGCGCAAGGCGACCCAACTGCTGCGGTCGATCTTCGTCTCGAAGACAAGGTTCACCTGCGAGCCATCGGCGACGATACGCTTCGTCTCGACGGCCTTGCCATTTACGGTGAGTTCCACTGGCACCTCGCGCGACTCGCCGATGCGGGCGCGTTCGATGTCCCAATACGGCTTGGCGCTTTGCGGACTGGCCTTAATCACGGGATTGGGCTGCGGGTTGAGATAGGCGGCGACTTTTGCGGTCACTTTCACTAAGCCGGGCGCGCTCAATTTCATTTCACTGCCCCGCTCGCCAAGCGCCGTCGCGTTCACCTTGAAGTCGAGCAGATGGCTGCGGCCATCGCTCACATAGTTGTTCCCCGCGCGAATACCTTCGCACCAGTCCTCGTAAGTCCACTTCGTCGGCAGCTTCACATAGCTGCGGCCGAGGCCGACCTTTTCGCCGTAGATGCAGGGGAAATCCGTCTCGCCGCTGATGCGGGTGCGGAAGCCGACGTTGAGCGTGTGGTACCAAATGTTCAGCTCCCACAGGTGGGGCGTGTCCACCATGCTGAGGAAGTCCACGGCCGCTACCGGCTTGCCGTCGGGGCCAGGCACGGTGTGCGTCACGTTCATGATGTATTCGTTCGCGCCAATGCCGTTGAAGGGCGGCACCACGTAATTTGGCAGCGCGTCCGCCACACCGCGAAAATCCTGCGCCGTCTTGCTGGACACCGCGTCGCGTTGGCCGGGGGCCGCAGGCTGCAAGCCCCAGCCCGAGTGCGCCGGGCCCACTAGCGCGCCCTGCCGCTTCGCCCAGCGCAGCGTGTTCAGGCCGAGTGTGGGCCAGTGGTGCTTTGATTCGCCGCCGGGATACATCTGCTCCTTGAGCCGCAACAGGCACAGATGCCCGCTCTGGTGCGAGCCGAAGCCGGAGACCTCCACGTCGTAGCGCAGCACGTAGGGATGCAGCGAAACCTTGTCGTCCTTACCCGTGAAAAACTGTTTCTGATAATCAAAGCACGGTCCCCACGTAAGGTTTGCGCCAACCTTCAAGTCCTCGCCCAAAATGTGCCGCACCATGTCGGGCGCGTGGACGCCTTCGGTCGGGTTTGTGTAGTGCGCGCAGCCGGCGGCGTGGATGTGGTGGTCGCCGGAGACGTAGCCGAACTTGAGCGGGTCAATCCAGCGTCTCACTGTGAAATCCAGCCGCTTCGTCGCCACCGTCACGTTCACCGTGCGGGTCTCCTTCACCGACTCCGGGCCGCGATCAAACTCGATGGTGTAAGTCCCCGCTGGCAGCCGCAGCTTCTCGCCGTCCATGCGATAGACCTGCGGATGAAACGCGAAGTCCGGCGCGAGCCGCTTGGCTTGCGACGGATACACGCGGCCTTGCGCGTCGCGGATGAGGAAGCCGGCGGTCGCGGGCTTTCCGTTTTCGTCCTTCACGCCCAGCGTGATTTCCGGCGTGGGAAGACAGGTGAAGAGCAAATCCACTTCGTTGCGGAAGCCGATGTCCTGCGTGCCTTGGCCAACGTTGAAGCTAATCTTTGCTTCGCGCTTCCCAGCGTCGCGGCTGTAAAGCTGCACGATGCGATACTCGACCGTGAGGCCGGAGAGCGTGGGCCGCAACGGCTGCTGGTTGAACATCTGCAAATCAAGCCACAGATCCGTTAGTTTGAGCGTGGGCGTGTCGCCGACCTTACGCAGCGCGCGGTCGGAGGATGTCGTCGCCGTGCGGACGTTGTGGACAGACTGCGCGTTCGGGCTGACGGCGGCGAGCGGCGCAGTGGTGCCGGACTCGTTGGCGACCTTCACGAGAAACTGCCGCCAGCCGTCCTGCGTGAGCTCGGGTTTCGCGTCACCTTGAGCGACTTTCACGCGCATCTCGGGGTTAATGTGGACGCCGAAGATTGCGTAGCGGTCGAGGATTTCCTGCAGCTTCGCGATGGCGGCCTTGTGGTGGGGCGACTCCATTGTGGCGTTGAGTGCCGCCTTGTCCGCCGCACTGAACGGCGCGCCGAGGTAGTCGGTCGCCTCGATAAGCCGGCGCACTTGGGCGACAAACGGTTGGAACTCGACTTCGCTGACGATGGGCAACGCGGCCGCGAACGTATTGGCCGACAAGCAAAAAAATAGAATAATTGAGAGCAGTAACGAGCGCAAACGCGTGAGGGGTTAAAGTTAGTCGTAACGTAACACCCCGCTCCGCGTTGCGAAGGCGAAAATTTTTCTTTGCCTGTTGGCGGCGAATGCTGGCTCGCCTTCCTCTGGCCAACCGGCTAAGACTCACGCTGTTAGTTGCCATGACGCACGCCCAAGCCAAGTCTCGCCACGCGCAGCTCGCTGACGAACTGCGCCGCCACGACCATGCCTATTACGTGGAGGCCAAACCAACCGTTTCTGACCGCGAATATGACGCGCTCTACACCGCGTTGCTAAAGTTGGAGAAGGAGTTTCCTGACCTCGTCACACCGGACTCGCCTAGTCAGCGCGTTGGCGGAGCACCAACGCAAAGCTTCCAACGCGTCACCCACGAGCAGCCCATGCTCTCGCTGGAGAAAATCCAGGCGTCCGACTTGCCCACGAAGGACGAGGAGCCAAACCGCGAGTTGCGCAACCGCGCGCAAGATGAACGCACGCTGGAGGAACTCCGCACGTTCGACGCCACCATCCGTAAGCAGCTTGGGCGCGAACGGCTGAGCTATTTACTAGAGCCAAAAGTGGACGGGGTATCCATCAGTGTCCTTTACCGTGACGGCAAGCTCGTGCGCGGGGCGACGCGCGGTGATGGCCGACAGGGTGACGACATCACAACTAACCTCCGCACCATCCGCTCAATTCCGCTTCAGCTCGACACGAAGCGTCCGCCCGCCCTACTCGAAGTGCGCGGTGAGGCTTACATGGCGACAAAGGAGTTCGAAGCACTCAACGCGAAGCTTGCTGCTGCCGGCGAAGCGCCGTTGCCCAACGCCCGCAACGCCACCGCCGGCACGCTTAAGCAGCTTGACCCGCGCATCGTCGCGCAACGCCCGGTGCGCGCGGTGTTTTACGCCGTCGGCGTCAGCGAGGGCGTTGAGTTCCGCACGCACGCAGAAATGTTGGAGCAGCTTCGCGCCCTGGGCTTGCCGGTGCAGACGGCTTGGTGGAAATGCAACGACATTGATGAAGTCCTGCGCCAATACCGTGAGCACGTCGTCTGCGGCTATGACGAGGAGCGCGACTTGCGCACGCGGCTCCCTTACGAAATTGATGGCGTGGTGCTCAAAGTGAATGACCTAGCTGACTGTGAGCGCATCGGGCTCAAGACTCGCGCCCCTGGTTGGGCCATCGTTCACAAGCCCATCCCTTGGATTCAGCCCGCCGAGACCGTGCTGGTCGCTATCACCGTGCAGGTGGGTCGCACCGGGGTGCTCACGCCGGTTGCGGAGCTTATGCCAGTCTTCGTGCAAGGTTCGACCATCGCGCGCGCCACGCTGCACAACGAGGACGAAATCCGGCGCAAAGATATCCGCATCGGCGACACTGTCGTCATCCGCAAGGCCGGCATGGTAATTCCGGAGGTCTTTGAGGTGATGAAGACCAAGCGGCCTCCGGGGGCAAAGCAATTCGACTTGTTTAAGCACGTTGGCGGCAAGTGCCCGGCCTGCGGTGGGCCAATCGCGAAGGAATCGGTCTCCGCTGGCGAGAAAGAAGAAGTAGCGTGGCGCTGCCATAATGTCGCGGGTTGCCCGGCGCAGCAGACGCGGCGGCTTGAACACTTCGCGCAGCGCAAGGCACTTGACCTTGAGGGGCTGGGCGGCATTGTGGCTGAGAAGCTCATTGAACGCGGCTTAGTTTGCGAACCGCTTGATGTCTTCAAGCTCAGGCTCCCCGAACTTAGCGCGCTGAACCTCGGCACCGACGAAGATCCGCGCGTTTTCGGCGAGAAGAACGCGGCCAAGCTGATCGAGGCCGTCACCCGCTCACGCGCCATGCCGCTTTCGCGCTGGTTGTTTGCACTGGCGATCCCCGAGATCGGCGAAGAGACGGCGAGAGACCTTGCAAAGTATTTTGCGGACCTCCGTTCGATCCCCAAATCTGAAGTTTTGGCAGATTGTCGAAGTCTAGGGGAATTATTGGAGGCCATCAACGAGAACGTAGTTCCCCGAGAGTGGAAGCAGCTTGGCTTCACTGAGCAAGACATGAGCGCTCGACGTCATAGGCAGAAAGAGCTTAAAGCGTTGGCAAATATCCCAGCAGAGCGCCTCATTCGAAATGGATTCGCAACTTTAAGTCCAAATGCCAAGTCTACCCCGTGGCAGGCGCTCACTCTAGTCGGGACTTCAGCAGCAAGGTCGCTCTTGTCATGGTTTAGAAGTGAACAAGGTTTGGCTACGGTTTGTCGGCTCGATAAGTTGGGTATCAATCCGAAAGGTGAATCGGTTCCATCCAAGGCTTTGCCTCTTGCTGGGAAGACATATGTCCTCACTGGCACATTGGTCAGCATGACCCGCGACGAAGCTGCGGCGAAAATTCGCGAGTTAGGAGGCGTTGTCACGGGTTCAGTAAGCAAGAACACTGACTATGTCGTAACAGGTGAGAATGCTGGCTCCAAAATCGACAAAGCGCGGGAGCTTGGAATTACTGTATTAGATGAAACTGAATTCTGCGCGATGCTGGGTAAACGCCCGGTTCCCAAGGCGGCTAATCAGGGCAGCCTGCTTTGAGGGTTAGTGATCAATGCGTTGCTTGGCGAATGTAAGTTCGTAAGCAAAGTCACTTTTAATGGTCCTCTCTCGAGCTTTCAGTTTCGACATTTCCTGTTCGCAGACAAGCAGGGCACTTTCAAACTCCTTCAGTCGTGCCCAGAGTGCTTCGTAAGCTTTAGAGGCGAGCACTTGCTTCAACTGACCTTCATCTTGCTTATCGAAAAGCATCGATGCGTCCCCCTTAAGAAGGGCGAGCTTGTGTTTGCACATCTGCTGCTGACTGCCTGCGGGACAGTGGCAGAACACACGGAGGGAGCCGCTTTCGTCCGAAAACTCAACCTGATAACCATCGCCTAAACTGCTCTTTACTTTCAGGGACAGATTCATTTTGGGTAGCTGGTCATGCCTCTCGCCGATACGCCTCCGCCAGCAGTGTGACTGGGTGGGCGGTGCGGAGGTTCAGGCCCTCGGCTTTCGCGCCGTTGACGATTTGGAGCAGGCAGCCGGGGTTGCCGGTGGCGACGACTTCGGCCTTCGTCGAGCGGATGTGTTTGATTTTCCGTTCGAGGAGGTCGTTGGCCATCTCAGGCTGCGTGAGGTTGTAGATGCCCGCGCTGCCGCAGCACCAGTTGCTCTCGGGCAGTTCCACCAGTTTTACACCGGGGATGGCCTTGAGCAGCGCGCGGGGCTGGGCGGTGACTTTCTGGCCGTGGCACAAGTGGCAGGACTCGTGGTAGGTGACCACAGTTGAGGGTTGAGAGTTGAGAGTTGAGAGTTCAGAGGCAGAAGCGTCGGGTTTCATTCCGCATTCCGCATTCCGCGTTCCACATTCCTTTCGGTGCTTGGGCGGCTCGATGCCGATTTGGGCGAGCCATTCGTGGATGTCCTTCACTTTCCCGTCCCACGCGTGGGCGCGCTTTTCATACACGAGGTCGCCTTTGAGCAGCGCGGCGTAGTGCTTCAGATGCGAACCGCAGCCGCCAGCGTTGGTGATGATGGCGTCAAACTGGTCCGGCGGGAACTGGTCGATGTTTCGGCGGGCGAGGCGCTGCGCGAGTTCCCACTCACCGTTATGAGCGTGGAGGGAGCCGCAACAGTGTTGCTCGGGCGGGGTGATGACCTCGCAGCCGTTGCGCGCGAGCACCTCGACGGTGTCTACGTTGACGTCGCTGAAGATGAGGTCTTGCGCACAGCCGGTGAGCATGGCGACGCGGTAGCGGCGCTGGCCGCGAGCGGGCGTCAGGGGAGCGATGAGGTCAGCGGAGAGCGCAGGCTGGATGTCCGGCGTCATGGCCTCCAGCTCGCGGAGGCGTTTGGGCATGAGCTTCATCACGCCGCTGTTGCGCACGAGCCATTGCACGCCGAGCTGCTGGTAAAGGCGCATCGCAAAACCGAGCACCTTCAATCGGTTCAGGTCCATGAACAGCCAGCCGACGCTGAAGCTGCGGATGGCGTTGCGTTTCGGGTTGTTCAGCACGCCTTTGGCCTCGACCTCGGCGCGCGCATGCTCGAAGAGTTCGGCGTAGTTTACGCCCGCTGGGCAGGCGGTCATGCACGCAAGGCAGCCAAGGCAGAAATACATTTCCTCGCCGAACGCCTCGGTCGCCTCGAGCCGGCCGTCAGCGACGGCGCGCATGAGGGAGATGCGTCCGCGCGGGGAGTTGCGCTCGAGCTTGGTGGCGTCGTAGGTCGGGCAGGTGGGCAGGCACAGGCCGCAGTGCATGCACTGTTGCACGACGGAGTAATCGAGGTCTTTGAGGTGCGAGAAGGGCGCGGCCATGTCGTTCGTTGCGGGCAAATGACAACGCACGACGCGCCGGGGGGCAATCACAAAGGCCGGAGCGTGGCTCAGGCCGGCCCGCCCAGTTTGGCGCGGTGTCGCCACAGTTCGCCGGGCTTGAAGATGCCTTCGGGCGTGATTATGCCGGTGATGAGTTCCGGCGGCGTGACATCGAAGCCCGGATTGCGCGCCCTGCTCGTTGGGTTCGCCACGCGCACGAAGGCGCGCTCGCCCGACTTTAAACTTTGGACCTTGGACTTTGGACCTTGGACAATTCCCCACGCCCCGAGCACTTCGCTCTCACTACGCTCCTCGATGGGAATGTCCCGGCCCGACTTCATCTCCCAGTCAATCGTCGAAAGCGGAATGGCGACGTAAAAGGGAATCCCATGACGCTTCGCGAGCACGGCTTTTGTGTAGGTACCAATCTTGTTCGCCACCTCGCCGGTGCGGCCCAGCGTGCGGTCGCTGCCGACGATGACGAGGTCAATCTCGTCGCGCCACATGAGGAAGCCCGCCGCGTTGTCGGCGATGATCTGATGTGGCACGCCTTGCTGCGCCAGTTCCCAGGCCGTGAGCGTCGCGCCCTGCGAGCGCGGGCGTGTCTCGTCGCAGAAGACGTGGAAGCGTCGACCCGTCGCCTGAGCTGCATACATCGGCGCGGTGGCGGTCCCGATGTCCACAAAGGCCAGCCAGCCCGCGTTGCAATGCGTGAGCACCCTCATGCCGTTGCGAATCAGCTTCGCGCCGTGCCGCCCGATGGCCTTGCAATGCGCCACGTCTTCGTCAGCGAAGCGCTCCGCTGCCCTTAGCGCGAGGGTTTGTTGCTCGGCGACGGTCGTGCCGACGGACATGGCTCGACGCAGGTCGAGCATCGCGTTCACAGGGTCAACGGCGGTGGGCCGGGCCTGCGCCAGGGTTTGGAAGACGGCTTCCACATGTGCTTGAAACTTTCCCAAATCCCGCCCGCGAAACGCCCGTGCACCTTGCGCCAGACCGTAAGCCGCAGTCGCGCCGATGGCGCCCGCGCCACGCACGACCATATCGCGGATGGCAACGGCGGTCGCGCGGAAGTCGCGCGTGCCCACGACTTTGAACTCATGCGGCAGCAAGCGTTGCTCGATGAGCAGGACCCGGTTTTTCGCCGCGTCAAAGCTCACAGTACGGAAGTGGCGTGTGCGTCCACGGACGGTCACATTCATGTGTGGGATTGTGGGGAGTGAACGAGGACGGGAAAAGGAATTTGAAACAAAGAAGCAAATAACTCGGCCCTTGCCCAACGGGGCTAGCGGACGGCCAAAGTGTACGATTCGTGCCAGCTGGAATTACTCAGCATTGAAAAATGAAACGCGCAGAGTAAATGCGCCCTCTGGATCACCGCTTATTCCCAATAAGTTGCCGTGAACTCCTGGTGACCAGGTACTCACCAATCTCACGGTCAACTCTGACTTAGCCGCTTCACCGGAGCCTCCCACATCATTGCATGGGCTTCGCGGAGGATTTGCGGGATGCGGGCGGCGAAGGGGCTATTTTTGATGGTCTCCATCAGCTTGCGCTCGTCGAAGCTGGCGGCATTTTGGCCGGGAAACCAGTGGTCGGCTTGGCCCAGCAGATTGTAGCGCATCTTGCCCCAGTTCACGAGGCCGAGGGACTTGGCGTAAGTCCAGAGGCGGAGGATTTCAGTCACGTTGATTTCGCCTGGCACATCCACATAGTGCGGGAGGCCATCGGCCCAGCGGCGGCACCAGTCTTCGCCGAGGACGCGAAGCATCTCGGCGCGGAGCTTCGCTTCAATCGGCGCGGTGATTTCCGCCGCGCGGTCGTAGTGGGCGAGGCCGGCGATGTGATCGTCGAAGTCAGAGGGTTTGGCCGCGCCGCAACTGAGGGTGTGGACTTGCGGGCGGGCGAGGCAGTAGAGGGAGTTAAACTGCATGGGCGTGAGCGGCGCGCAGAAATCCACAAGCTTCGGGGGCGGGGCGTAGAGTTTGCCGCCTTTGTCGTTGGGGCTGATGATGAAGACGCCCATGTCGAGGGCGGTGGCAGCTTCGATGGCGGGCCAGTTGAGGTCGTTGACGAAATACCAGTGGACGTTGAAGTAAGCGAACTCGCCGGAGCGGACGGCGTCGAGGATGATGTCGGTGGTGGCGTGGGTGGAGAAGCCGATGTGGCGGCAGCGGCCTGCGCGCTGGAGTTTGCGGGCAGCTTCGAGGCAGCCGCCTTTGCGGAGGGTCCAGTCGAGGTGCTGACGGTGGTTGATGCCGTGTAAGGAAAGGAGTTCCACGTGGTCGAGCCGCAGATACTTCATGGACTGGTCGAAGGTGCGGAGGAATTCCTCGGGGTCGGCGAAGGGTGCGACTTTGGTCTGCACGATGAGGCGGTCACGCTTGATTTGCGGGAGCACCCAGCCGAGCTGCATTTCGCTGGAGCCGTAGCCGCGCGCGGTCTCGATGTGGTTGATGCCGAGTTCGAGGGCGCGGCAGATGGTGGCTTCGAGGTTGGCCTGGCCGTCCTTGGGGATCTCTTGCGGGGGCACGTCCTGCCACTTGTGCTGGTAGCGCATACCGCCGCAGGAGATGACAGGCATCTGTAACTCGGTCTTACCAAAGCGGCGATATTTCATGGACGAAGTTTGGCGGGCCAAGGAACGAGAGGCAAGGGGGTGGCCGGATCCGGCGATTGAACCCCATCACCCCGCAATATCAGTCAGCCAACTTTTTGAAGCAGCATTTTGCTTCGGCTTACGAATGTCGGAGAAAACGCCGTTAGACGGGACATTCAGTGCGGGGTGTCCCTGCTTGCGTCTCAACCGCCCTTCAAGCAACCACGCCCTTAACCACTTCGCCCTTCACGTCGGTCAAGCGAAAGTCGCGGCCGGCGTAGCGGAAGGTGAGCTTCTCGTGGTTCAGTCCAAGCAGGTGCAGGATCGTCGCATGCAGGTCGTGGATGTTGACCTTGTCTTGCACCGCTTCAGCGCCGTGCTCGTCGGTTGAGCCGTAGCTGGTCCCGCCCTTTGCGCCCCCGCCGGCCAACCAGAGCGTGAAGCCCTTGTTATTGTGGTCGCGGCCGTCGTTGCCCTGCGCGTAGGGCGTGCGGCCGAACTCACCGCCCCATATGACGAGCGTGTCCTTGAGCAGTCCGCGCTGCTTAAGGTCGGCGAGCAGACCAGCGATGGGCTTGTCCACACCGCCACAACTCCGGGCCAGCGCGCCGGAGAGATTGAAGTGGTGGTCCCAGTTGCCGGACCCGACTTCCACAAAGCGCACGCCCGCTTCGATGAAGCGCCGGGCCATGAGGCATTTCCTGCCGAAGTCATCAGTGTCGCGCTCGCCGATGCCGTAGAGTTGTCGCGTCGCGGTGCTTTCCTTGTTCAAATCCAGCACCGCGGGCATCTGGCTCTGCATCTTGTAGGCCAGTTCGAAGCTCTCGATGACTCCCTCGACCTCTGCGTTATGCGGGTTGCGGGCGAGCGCCTCGCGGTTGAGCGTTTGAATCAAATCCAGTTCCAGCCGCTGCGCCTGCGCGGTGCCGGGCGGTTGGAGGTTTTTCACTTGTGCTTGTGAGCCAGTGAACCGCCCGCCGCTGCCAATGCGCGTACCCTGATAAATTGCCGGCAAGAACGCGCTGCCGTAGTTCTGCGCACCGCCGACGTTGTTGGGTGGCGCGATGGTAATGAAGCCGGGCAGGTTCTCGTTCTCCGAGCCGAGGCCGTAGGTCGCCCACGCGCCAAGCGACGGCCGCACAAACTGCGACGTGCCGGTGTGCATGCGCAGGAACGCCTGGGGATGCGCGGGTAAATCCGTCTGCATTGAGCGGACAAGCGCGAGGTCGTCCGCGTGCTGCGCGACATTCGGAAACAGACTCGAAATCCAAAGGCCGGATTGGCCGCGTTGTTTGAACTCGGCTTTCGGTGCCATCCACACACTGCCGGGGCGTGAGCCGGGCTTGCCATCGTCGGCCACGAGCTTTGGCTTGTAGTCGAACGTATCCACGTGCGACGGCCCGCCGTTCATGCACAGGAAGATGACGCGCTTGGCGCGGGGTGTGAAATGCGGCTGCTTTGGCAGAAGGGGCTTGTCACCAGCGGCAGCAGACAACTTGTTGGCCAGCGCGGAAAAAGCCAGCCAGCCAAAGCCGCACGACACGCTGGAGAGCGCTGCGCGGCGGGTGAAAGGGAGCGTTTGCATAAGTTGAGCAATCGTATGAGTTTTAGCAGACAGACACGGCGAGAAGATTAATTCAACTGTCTAAACTCTGCGCTCGCAAAGAGCGCGCGGCAAAAACTAGTCCACGCGGCGGCTTGCAACGCGGGGCTGGCCGGCTTGTCGCCGAGGAACTTCGCAAAAAAGTCCTGCGCGGCCTTGAGTTCGTTCGTGGTAGGCGGGCGGGTGAGGGTGAGCCAGTAAACCACATTCACGCGTTCCCTGAGCTGCGCTGTCTCATCCGCACTCACGCCGCTGGACTGCCAGCGCAACAGTAGGTTTGCGAGTGACCCAGCCAGGTCTGCGACGAACGGGCTGTTGAGCAGGAACAATGCCTGCGCTGGCACGCTCGTGCTCTCGCGCTTGCCGGTGACCAGGCTCGCGTCGGGAAAGTCGAACAGTTCGAGCACCTCCGGCTCACGGTCGCGGACGATGGGCAGATAGACGGACCGGTGGCTAGTGTTGGCATTGAGCTGCGCTTCGGAAAAACCGAGCGCGGCAGCATTTGGCCCATCAATCGGAAAATCTCCCTTCGTGGCGACGACGGATCCTATGGGAGCCTTGAGATCGAGTCGTCCCGCCGCGTGTAGCATCGCGTCGCGGACGCCCTCGGCATCAATCCGGCGCGGCGACATGCGCCACTGAAGGCGGTTTTCCGGATCGGCGGTGTGGTTGTGTTCGTTGTAGTCAGTGGACAATTGGTAGGCGCGGCTTAACACGATTTCGCGAACAAGCTGTTTTGTGCTCCACCCGTTCTCCATGAAGCGCACCGCCAGCGTGTCGAGCAATGCCGCATTGCTCGGCTTGCCGCCCGTGGTGCCAAAGTTATCCGGCGAGTTCACAAGGCCCTCGCCGACCAGCCAGCCCCACACGCGATTAACCCAGACACGCGCCGTGAGCGGGTTGCCCGCGCTGGTGAGCCAGTCGGCCAGTTCCTTGCGTCCGCTGGCGGAGGTCGGGATGCGCGGTGCCGTGCCGTGCGTGAGCGCAACGGGAAGGGCGCGCGCGACTTTCTCGGCGGGCTTACTGGCATCGCCACGAGTGTAAAGTGCGGCGTCTGCGATGGCGCTGAACTCGTCCGGGCGTCCGCCGCCGATGCGGCCCTCAGCAAAGCGGCGGAAATTAGCCATCCGCTCAGAGGTTTGCGTGCGCGGCAGGTCCTGGACGCCCATCGCCAGCGCCTTTTCTTCGCCGGTCTTGGCATCGTATTGCTTGAGGCGCGATTCGAGCTGACCGGTCTCGAATAGCAGGCGCAGGCGTTCCAGCGTGCGGCGCGGGTCGTTGTCCGCCTGCGGCCCTTTGCCCTTCTGGCCGGGCGCGGGTGTGAAGAGGTCGCGCAGTTCAGTGCGCTTGTCAGCGAGTTGCTTCTCTACCCGAGCCCGCTCTTCGAGGTTCATCGTACGATTGAGCGTCGGTGCGTTGGCGTTCTTTGGCAGGTCAAACAGTTCGGACGGACGCCGGGTCTGCACGCCTTGCACCGTGCCATAGCGCGTTTCCGTGGAGAGAAAAATCCCGGCCAAGGCGTAATAGTCTTTTTGCGAAATGGGGTCGAACTTGTGGTCGTGGCAGCGAGCACACGCGATGGTTGTGCCGAGAAACGCCTGCGAAAGTGTGTCAATCTGCTCATCCGCCAAGTCGAGGTAAAACAGACGCCCATTTTGTTCGTTGAGGCTGCGCGGACCAATGGCGAGAAAGCCGGTGGCGACGAGTTGACTGGCTCTTTGTTGGTCGGAGGTCGAAGGCAGTAAATCTCCCGCGATCTGCTCGCGCACGAAACGGTCATAGGGCTTGTCCGCATTGAAGGCGGTGATGACGTAGTCGCGGTAACGCCAGGCGTGTGGGTAAGGCGTATTAACGTCCTTGCCGGTGGACTCGGCGTAGCGCGCCACGTCGAGCCAATGCCGGCCCCAGCGCTCGCCGAACTGCGGCGACGCGAGCAACCGGTCCACGACGTTCGCGAACGGGTCAGCGGACTTGTCGTCGAGGAAGGCATTCACCTCATCAAAGGTTGGTGGCAGGCCGATGAGGTCGAAGTAAACTCGGCGCAGCAGCGTGAGCTTGCTGGCGTCCGCAACCGGTGTAAGGCCCTTCGACTCCAAGTGCGCGAGCACGAATCGGTCGATGTCGCTCTTAGGCCAGACGGCATTTATCACGGAGGGCACGGGCGATTTCTTCAAAGGTTGATAGGCCCAGTGATCCTTTGCCTTTGAGCCGTCGTATTCCTTCTTTGCCAGCCCGCTGCCCGTGCGCGGGTCAGCAGCCCCGGTCTGAATCCAACGCTCGAAGTCCTTGATGACCGCGTCGGAAAGCTTGCCGCCGTCCTTTTCCGGCGGCATCTGCAAGTCATTCTTCGTGTAACGAATAGCTTCGAGCAGGAGCGACTTCGCCGGGTTGCCGGGCACAATGGCCGGACCAGAATCACCGCCTCTGCGGGCACCATCGCGCGTGTCGAGCGCGAGGCCGCCTTTGATTTTGTTGCCCTCGCCCGCTGCGTGACACTTGTAACACTTCTCCACCAGCACGGGACGAATCTTCGACTCGAAGAAAGCCAACTCTTCTGGCGAAGTGGTGTGCTCTGGGGTTTTCGCGGGCGTCGCGGACTTGGGCGAGGCGAATTGCGACTGCGCTGGATCATTGCCGCCGGGACGCGGACCACCCGGCGCAAGGGCGAGCACCTCAGCGAACTCGGCCCGCGTGAGGGAGCCGTCCTTGTTTTTGTCCAGCAGTGCAAATGTGGCATCAGCCAGCTCACGCTGGTCTCGGAATCGCGGTGAACGTGCGAACTCAGCCTTGTCCACTTTGCCATCGCGATTAGCGTCCAGGAGACGAAAAGCCGTGCCCGGGTCAAACGGGGCTCCCGCACCGGGAAAACTTTTTTTTCCGGGCGGTTGCTGTGCGAACACGCCGGCAGCGAGCAAGAGCGGGAGTGTCCAGAGGAGCTTGTTCATGGCAACAGGATTAGTGACTCGTTACAAGAGAGACGACGTCATCAAAAGAGGATGGTTACAAGTTTACGATGCAGGCATATCGGCTTACTGGCGGTAATGCCGTCGGCCACCCACATTCGCCAGAACCCCTTGGCTATAAAACAAAAAAACCCGCCAGCAAGCGCGGGCGGGTTTTCTTAAAGCAGATGAAAGATCAGCCGTTGTCGCCGATGGCTTCCACGGGGCAACCCTCTTTGGCTTCCTTGCATTGAGCTTCTTCTTCGGGGGTTTCGGGCTGCTTTTTCACGTAGGAGTAACCGCCATCATCAAAGCGCGTGAAGTTTTCGGGGGCGGTTTCGCGGCACAGGTCGCAGTCAATGCACTG
>Ga0194130_10002795_pt1 | contig 24590 bp, 27 predicted proteins | sample TA2KigsurfametaG_FD_160084 | JGI IMG/M metagenome (GOLD analysis project Ga0194130, IMG submission 160084) | Freshwater microbial communities from Lake Tanganyika, Tanzania - TA2015050 Kigoma 12 surface | ecosystem: Environmental > Aquatic > Freshwater > Lake | place: Tanzania: Lake Tanganyika... | reverse complement strand
CCAAAGCTAAAATTTTAGAACAAGAAATTCCAAATTTAGAAGCAAGAAATGACGCTCTTAAAAGCAAAACCGATTTTACAACTGAGGCTCAAAGTATTCAAAAAAGGTTAAGAAGTGAATGGAATAGTACCCATCAAAGAAAACCAATTCAGTTGTACAAAAGTGGATTGATGCGTAATAAATTAGAACCTTATTATTTTGTTTTTGGTGATACATCTTTTGCATGGGGAAGTACGCTTGATAAAGCAAATGGTAGAATTGCACAGGCCACCGGTAAAAAACCGGATACTGAATCGGGTCTATATTCTGGTGTAACGGTAGAGGTAAATACTAGTTGTAAAACTTACACTAACAATGCCGAATGTGTTTCTATTCAAGTGAGCCGAAACAACGGTAAATCTGACACTTATTATTTTGGATTTGAAAATGCAGACGAGATGAAAATGTTTGTTAATTGCATGTTAACAACTGAGGTTGAAAAAAGTTTGAGAGCGAGTAATGCTGCGGATTTTAAAAGAAATTTTGATGAATTAAAAGTAAAAAAAGCGGAATTACAAACATTAAAAACCGCTTCTTCTCCTGCACAACAAGAAAGAGAAGCCCTTGAACAAGCCATAGATGAATTTAGTAGTCAAATGGCGGCCGATCTTATTTCTAAAGCGATCAGTAAATTCAGCGGTGATGGTCAGGGTCCTGAAGAATCATTACGCCAACTAATTAATACTTTCAATGATGATGTAGAATTATTTAAAGGATGTTGTGAAGATGCAACACTTACATATTTTCAGAATACTTTACAATCATTGTTATTAAACTTAGGTATTCCACAGAATCATGTATATCCCATGATATTTAAAGCGATTTTTGCTGCTTTGAAAAGTGCGTATCCGCCACCACAACCAGTGTCAACACCATCACCACCACAACCAGTGTCATCACCACCACAACCAGTGTCAACACCATCACCACCATCATCAGTGTCATCACCACCAATTGAAGCATTATTACCAGACGTACTAATGTCGTCACCACAAGCAGTACAAGTACCAGTGTCACAACCATCAACATTATTACCAGAAGTACAAGTGTCGCCAGAACAACAACAACGAGTAAGTTTATTACCATCACCAGCAACATCAACCCTATCATCGTCGAGATCTGGAGAACCACCGGTCCAGTCAATCAGACGATCAAGTCTACTTACACCATCGTCGAGATTACCTGGAGAACCACAAACGGTCCAGCAACCGCTGTCGACGACGATGAGACTAGCAGCAGTACGACAACAACGACAAGCAGCAGCACGACAACAAGAACAAGAAAGTTTAGCAGCAGCAGCAAGAGAAGAAGCAGCAGCAGCAGCAGCAAGAGAAGAAGCAGCAGCAGCAGCAGCAAGAGAAGAAGCAGCAAGAGCAGCAACAGCAGCAGTAAGTTCTTCAGATGATGAAGGAGAAAGTTCTCAAGGTTCAGAATCAGAACCAGAACAACAACAGGAACAACGACCAGGTTTACTAAGTAGAGTGGGTTCTGCTGCTGCTTCTGCTGCTAGTTATATACCTGGATTAAATAGATTTTTTGGTCCTCGTGGTGGTGGTAACCGTAAGCACACACGTCGTTATAAAAAAATGAATGCGCTAACCAAAAAAAGAATTCAAAAGTATAAAAAAAAATATACTGCTACTAATGCAAAAGTAAAACATCGTTCTCATCGTAAAATGAAGTGAGAGGTTGGCAAAACCATCATGGTATGATGATGATAATTTTTAATTTTCCACTAAATTAAATTAAAAATTATAAGAAATAAAATTATAAGATGTATGTATATACAAACGCGCCGCACACCACACACAACACACACATACACACATACTCCACTATATTAAAAGATAAAAATGTCTGAGACGAAATGCAAAAAGTTATCGAAAAGAGAGACTCGCTATAAAAAAAACATATACAAATATTCAAATCCGAGACAGGCTCAAAAGATGGCATTTAAATATTTAGGTAAAACGGCAAAACTGTATCCGGCAAGTAATCCTGAAAAAAAATACAGAATTTGCGACCCCGTTTCAAAAAAGTGGGTTAATTTTGGTCAGATTGGCTACGAAGATTATACGCGCCACAAAGATAAAACCCGCAGGCACAATTATTTAACGCGGACTGCAGGCATGCTCGGCAATTGGAAAAAAAACAAATATTCCGCGAACAATTTGAGTCGTCGTGTTTTATGGGGTTGAAATGGTAAAAACAAAACGCCATTTCACAAAATGACTCAAAGCATTTGGGATGTATTAAAAATAATGTTTATAGTTATTATGAATAATTTTGTTCATAATAACTATAATTAATAATAAGTAATAATAATAATAATAGTAATAATAATAAATAATAATAATTAATAATAGTTGATTGATAAATATGACAGTCAAAAATAATGCAATAAGTAGAGTAATAAATCAGGGAGGATTCGGATGCATATTTTATCCGTCTCTCCCTTGCAAAAAGGAAACAAAAAGAAACAGCAACGCAAACAGCTCAGAGTACGTTTCTAAACTTGTAAAAAAAAACTTCAGTTCTGAAAATGAAATACGGATTGGAAAGATTATACAGGGCATTCCATTTTACAGCTTGTACTATGTACCGGTGATACAAAGCTGTAGTGCATCTTTAGCAAAGGTGAATGACGGAGAGATAAAGAAGTGTAATATAATAAGCGGGAGTTCGCCATCGTCAACGACGGCAACGAACGCATTAGAAGAAAGAACAAGGACGGGAAGGACGAGAGAACATGATTCGAACAAGTTTATATTATTAAAAATGAAATATGTTGAAAATGTAAAATTTGTAAACTATTTATTTTCAATCACAAATAAGAAGCATATTTTGAACACGCTATTTGACACATATTCTTATTTTTTATTCTCTCTGGAACAGCTAACGAATTATGGAATAGTGCACTATGATTTCAAATGGGACAATGCTGTAATAGATCTAAAAACAGGACTACCGGTGATTTTAGATTTTGGAATATCAATACCCATCAAACCATTGTTGGACCGAGTTCAAAATAAAGGGCAACACGACGGTTCATCATCATCATCACTGTACGACGCATGTCGTGATTACTTTTACGTTTATTTTCCAGAGTACAGTTTATGGTCGATAGAAATTCATTTAATCAGTTACGTCTTGAACAAAGACAGCAGAATAACGCCGGAATCGTTGAAACAGACCATTGGTGTATACGTGGATTCAAATGACGCATTTACAATTTTTTCGCCGCAGTTTATTAACAGGTATAAAGAGCTTTGTTATTCAACGCTGGAACGGTTTATAGACCAGTCCCGCACATACGTTATTGGCGAATGCTTGAAATTTTGGAAGACGTGGGATAATTATGCGCTCAGCATATCATACTTGCAAATTATTAAATTTATATCATCATCAGGCTTCACGTCGAATCAATTTTTAATTTCATTTTCTGAAATACTTGTGAATAACATACATCCTGATCCGGCAAGGAGAAGTGACTATTCAACAACGAGATACAAGTACAAGTCGATATTTTACCAGGATGTAAACATTGAAAACTATGAACTTTTGATTGATAATTTTGATTTTGAGGATTTTAGGTCAAGCTCAGTCAAAGAGTCAAAGCGAAATGATGAAATGTTTTCGCAAGCATCACAAGGGAGGAGGAATGCGTAACAACAACAACCCCGTGGAAAAAAAAATATATAATATACTATAATATACTTAGACATATCATTGGATTCATTAATAATCATAATTGGTAAATCAACCACGACCACACCGCAAGTAATACAAAAATTAATACAAAAATACAAAAATAATGGTAAAAAACACGAAAGGAGGTTGCAATGGGAAAAAGGTGGCGCACAAACATGCTGTAAAATCGACAAAAAGCGGGTTAAGAATATCGCAGAATAAGAGTGAAATTTATGGAGTTGTAAAACGGTTAAACGGAAATACGTTTGACGTAACGTGCATTGATGACAAGGTGCGGCGCTGTTTCATTCGCGGCAAATTTAAAGGGAGAGGGAAGCGCGACAACATCATTGAAGTTGACAAGTGGGTTCTTATAGGAGTGCGCGAGTTTCAACAAGTGCCAAGTGAGAATGCGGTTAACAGCAAGGGTAAAAAAGAAATGGAAATGTGCGATTTGTTGGAAGTGTATTCTTCGGGGGAAAGAGATACCCTAAAACGAACCCACGGAATATTTATGAAGGAGTCCGAACTCTCAACGGCAGATGTGGAGGATTCGTATGAGTTTGTCGATGCAGACACGCTGCGCTATCAGAACATTGTGTCGTCGTCGTCAGTGGAGACAATAAGAATGAGAAAGGGAGTCAAGCTGGCTCCGGAAAACAATGTGGTAAATCCGCAGGCAATGTATGGAGATGTGGATGACATTAGTGATGATGACGACGAAGAACGCATAAGCGAAGAAGAAGCGAGCGACAAAGAAGAGAGCGACGAAGCGAGCAAAGAAGCGAGCGACAAAGAAGAGAGCGATGAAGAAAAGCAATGTGAAGAGAGCGATGAAGAAGAGGAAAGTCAAAAAAAATATTACGCCAATAAATCAAAATTAAACGCAAACAACGAAATGTGCAAGGTCGAAATTAATGTAGATGACATTTAATTTATAAAATAATAAAAATAGTAATATAAAATAATAAATTGATTATTTTATGTTTAAAAATAATATGAAACATAAAGTAAAAGTCCGATGGACGAAAAGCAAGAACATCCTTCGCCCAAGAATCTCAATAATACTGAAGATTACATTAAACAACTGACACCATTTGAACAGTCGGCACACCGAATCGCAAAAAGTCATTTGGGTTCGTCATTCAATTTGAAAAAAAGCAACGGATACATGAAATGGATAGGTAAGAAATAAGGTGAGGTGATGTATTTGTATTTTTACCAACATTACCAACATTATATAACATTATAAAATTGAAAAATTGATATTCATACATTCATACTAGCAATCAACCAGTCAATCAGTCAACAATCAATCAATCAATCAATCAATAAATCAATCAATGACCACCACTACTGACGTTCACATCACTGATGCGGAGTTCAATTACAATATTTATGATAATAATAACCGCATGATGTTGAAGAATGCGCATCAGGCGATTACGAATGCAGAAGCATGGGACTGGATGAGAAACTTCAACGAACAATCCTTCATGTTTTCAAACGATGCAATGATAGGCAAAATTTCTAAAAATATGGTTTCGTTGGGGTATGACAACCACAGCGGAAGTTCATATGGATGGACAATGAGGTGCATGGAATATCTTGCAAAAAATGGAAAAGATGCATTCCTTTCCATGTGCGTTTCAAATAATATATAAAGTTATAAAAAGAATAAAATGAACAAACAAATGAAAACAAATGAATTATAAATTATAAACTAACGAATTATATTTTTTAAATCGCGAATTCCATGGATCAACTGAAGTTCTTTTTTTGCAGTTTTTCGTCGAAGGTTTGATATGTATTTTTTTAAATATTTTTGTTTATATTTTATACTTTTTTTATTTTTTCTGTTTCCACCCCCACCCCCACCCTGCTGAGTATTTGCACTTTCAGGCGTTGTTGCGGGGGGAGGATTTTGTTGATGGACATATCTCAAGTATGTTTGAACGAGTCGAAATGCGACAGCAGCAACATTGTATGGGACTGGCAAAAAGGGAATAAGCACATCAGGGTTTCTTATGACATACTCAACAACGGTTGCATTAAATTTCCCATATTTTCCAGTATTTTTTATTTTATTCACCGCTGTATCAAAAAGAGATTTCCATTTACTTTTCCACCAACTTGTTTCAATGGGTGCTCCGTTGGAGTCTTTTAACGGAGTTCCATTTGGAGATTTTAAAAAATTAGAAAAAGTGTTTGTTGCTGCTGTTCCGAAAGTTTTCAATCTTTGTATTCCTGCATTTGCGACGCCTTTGCCCAAGTTTCGTAAATTAAAACTGGATAGAGGAGGGTTTGCTGCTTCCGGCATAACTGTTGAAGCCGGTAAAATAGGGGCAAGAGCAGGAGTGGCAGGAACAGCAGCAGGAGTGGCAGGAGCAGCAGCCATGAAACCGGATTGAGTAGGCAGGAAAGGATTTCCTTTGTTGAAAATAGCATCAAGAGCGGTGCTTGCAATTTTTTTTGCAGGAGCAGGAATAGCCGACTCTGCAGCAGCTGCTATTTCACTGGGCGACTTACTGAAAAGTTCTGTTAGTTTCATAACTCCGTCATACGCATTGGAAACTTTTTTATATGCTTCGCTAAAATTTTCAACATTGCTTTGAAGCCCTTTCATAATTTTCAATATTCCTCCGATGGTTGCAGCACCGGCGGAAAGTATTTCCACAATTTCGCCAAAGGCGCCCATGGTTGCAGCGTTGATTCCGGCTTCAGCGGCGCTCGACGCTGCTATTGCCGAGCTTTTAAGCAGTCCGGGTAGAACGTTTGTGGCCCAGTCCATTGCAATTTTCGAACACACGCTACTGAGACCTAGCGCGAGGTCGGTCATTTCTTTAATTAGCAGTGCAGACATTTGTTGCAGTTTGGGTCTATTTTCTTCGAGAGACTTCTGCAGTTGGTCGAGTGTCATTTCGCCGACATTTCTGTTTAAAATGATGTTGAGCGCATTTTCAAGAAAGATGGAAAAAAGGTTAATTAGCGTTTCGTTTCCAAATAAAAAAGAAGCGCCCATGCTTGCGGTATTCATACTAAGCCGAGCTAAAGCGGCAACAAGCGCGACATAAAGTTGAAACATCATAATAATGTGTTCAATGGGACCATTTCCCAAACTAAAAAAATTGGTATTCATAAATGTATTTTTTTTTTGTTGATTTCCATACAGTTTATTCAGGTCGTCGCGCGTAAACAATTTATACTGTCCATCATCAACGACGCCGCTGCTACCGCGGTTACCGCTTGACGCAAAACGATTCAGCGGAGGCGCAGGCATGTTACCCATATTGAAACTGGGATTGGGATTAGTAAACGCCTTGAATGCGTTGGAAATGGAACCAGTGGCATTGTTCACAAACTGTCCGGCTTGTTTCACCCTATTTTGCAGTCTGTTTTGTAATCTATATAAATTCATGTTGTTGAATGATGATAGTTGTGACTGCGGTTGCATCGGTTGCATACGAGTATTATGAATATGATAAAAATAAAAATATTATTTTTGGTTACTATTATATTAATATATTTTAAAATATAATATAAATTATTTTAATCAATTTATTTTATGATTTTTTAAAGTAGTCATAAAACCAAACCTCTTCTCTCGTTCTCTTTCTTCTCTTTCATTCATTTTTCATTCTTTTTTTAAACTCGGCATATGAAATATTAATTTCTTCTTTTTTTACATTTTCTTGATTGTGGTCATCGTCACCGTCATCATCTCCTGACTTGTGTTTGTTTAATTTTATAGATGATTTTTCTTTTTTTTCGCGAGCTTTTGCATCTAAAGCATAGTCGTTGATCCACCCTTTAAAAATAAATTTATTGACGTTATCTTTAAGAATTATTTTTTTAGAATTATTTTTAGAGTCGGGTTTGTTCCCATTTCCGTTTCCGTTTCCTATATTACCGTTGCCGCCGCCGGTGCTAGCTATGCTAGCTATGCTAGCTGGTGTTTTTATGCCACTTTTGTAGTTTTTGTAAACAGCAAAAACGGACGAGGATGGAGATGCGTTTTTTGCGGCAGATGCATTCTTGTCGACGACGTTGCTGTTGCTGTTGTTGTATTTATCCAGTCCTTTTTTTACTTCATCTCGAAGGTCGACATAAATCGATGGGACATTGTGTGTGCAGGCATATTTTCTCGCAACAGCGTCAAGAGTTTTATACGGCAAATTTTTGTTGTTTGAGTAATATTCAAAGGCTTTATTTTTTACGTCATAATACATTAAAATTTCGCCTCTCGGAGTTACTTCTTGAATTGTGGGAGGTGGTTCTGAGAGTATTGCTTCGGGAGTGGTGGTTGGTCTTTTTTTAATTTCATCTAGTTCATCATACCAGCCGTTGTCGTATTTTATGTGTTCCGGAATAGAAATTTCTTTCTTGTTGTTTTTTTTTTGTTTATGATTTCTTTTCCGAAAAAAATGATAAGCTGAGTATGCAAGTATTCCAATGGAAACATATTTCAAATACTTTGTGTTTTTCGATAATTTCGATAAATAGTTACCAAGTGTATCCATTATTTATTCTTTTATTTATTCTTTTATTATTTATAAAATATAATAAATAATAAAAGAATCATTTTATATTTTTTTTTTTAAAGTATAAAAGTATAAAAGATTGAACACAACACATGGAATAGTAAATAGTAAATAGTAAAAAAAATGACGAGGTATAGAATATATTTTCATATTTTTTTTTTCCAGATGTAAATCATCTCTCTGTAGTCATTTTGGCGACTACTTTTTTTACAATTCATTGTTTGTTCGGCAGGTCCGAAAAGTGCGAGACAAACGCGCTGATAAATTTCCTTATTAATATTCAGGATAAAGTGTCCTCCAGGTAATAAATGTTTGAAAGTATTTGAAAATACTGGAATATAAAAAGATTGGTCCATTTCATTTTTTGATGCGTAGCTTTTGTTATGACTGTATTTTTCGATGAAATAATAAGGGGGGGATGTAAACACCATGTCATATCCGGGTGAAATCGTCGAGTAGTCGAATGACACTGCGTCGGCAATAAGCATGCTTATAGAATTTGCACCAGAGTCGTCATTCAGAAATGCAGACATATTATTATAGGCGTCATGGAGTGCTGCGTTAATGTCAATTCCAAAGTATGCCATGTTGCAGACTGCCGCCCCAACTGCGCGACCGCCCCACCCGGCACTAAAGTCTAGAATTCGCGTTGGTTTGAAACGTTGATACACTTCAACAGCAACAAGCGGTCGAAAAATGTTGATGGCGCTAATGCAAATATTATAGACTTCTTTCAAAACAATGTATTCATTTTTCAACCCGCGTGCATTTTTGGTTGTTTTATAATACGTAAGCATGGTTTGAATAAATTTTTTTTTTTTAAACTCTTCAATATTTTCAATAAAATCAAAAAAATTTATATTATATTTTCCTCGTGTTTCTAGTCTCTCTCTAAATGTAAAAAAATCAACGACATTATTTCCAATTCGGCACCGTTCATTGAATTCAACGGCGACAGCAGCATTTGTGTTTGTGTTTGTGTTTGCCTCTGTGACCATTTTTTTTAACATTTCATAATCATTTTTTACATCTGTTTCGCTAATACATTTTATTTTATTTGCAATCATCTGTTTTTCATCATTGTTCAAGTTCATATTTTATATTTTTTTGAATATTATATTATTTTTTATTTTACTTTTTTATTTTTTACTTTTTTACTTTTTTTTATTTATTGTGTCGACAAATCTAAAGTAAATAATCTAAAATATTCGGCGGTGCCCAAGCGCGAGGTAGCTGAAAAGGAGACATCGGACGCGGTGGTGAAAGTGGTGCAGTGGTCGCAGCAGCAGCAGGTGCAGTGGTCGCGGGCAGCTTGCGAGGAAGGCGATTCAGCGTACACTTCCAAAACCACGGTTTTGGCTCGTCATAGTAAATGCTCACTTGTTTTCCTTTCATAATTTTCTCATGAAACGTGACTGCCTGAGGGTTGTCATAGTTCCAGTTTGAAAAGTGAACGTATATGGTGACAAAAGGTTCGCCATCTATTGATGTTTTCGATACAACATCGACACTTTCAATAGAACCCAAGTTCAACCTCTGAAATGTATTGCTCACACGTTCAAAAGTAATAGTTTTGTGTGCACGCGGAATGCAAATGCTGAGCGGTTCTTGTCGATTTGACTTTTCCGATTTTCCTGATTTTCCTGATTTTCTTCGTTTACCTTCAACATTATTCCAACCGGGAGACGACGACGATGATGATGATGATGATGTGGGTGCGGATGCCATTGGATTATTATTGGACTGTTTGCTCGATACAGGTATAACTGTTCATTATGTTATATTATAAAAAGTTTTCAATTTATTTTTTTATGAAAAAAATTGAAAATGAAATGTATAAAGTGAAAAAGTGTAAATCTCGTGCAAATTAAAATGAGCTGTAAAATTTCAAAAGAACTTGCTGAATTTTTGGGTGTTTCACAAAATAATAATATATCTCGCGTAAAAATTACAAAATTAGTTGACAGTTACATTGAAACAAACGGACTTCGTTTTGGTAGAGCTGTCATAAAACCAGATGAAAAATTGAAGAATTTATTGAACTGCGGCGACAGTGAGGTAACATTTGCAAATTTGCAGAGTTACATTGCTCCTCACATTTTATTGGAACCAAAAAATATTCCCCCCCCACCACCCTCTCCGTCCGCACCGCCGCTGTCACCTGAAATATGGTATGCAGTTTTACCTGAAGATGAATTTCCAGAGCCGCCACAGCCGCTGTTTCCTGCTGCTGTGTGTGTGTACGCGGTTTTTCCTGAAGATCAACTTCCGGACACCTCCCCCACCCACTACCGATCACAAGTCAAAACTTGGACATGGGATACTTCGCGTTATCAGAACGATGTGTATAGACAGCTCCCCAGTCCTCGTTTACCTGATAGGGTAATATATAGGGGATTGCTTTAGTTGTTAGTGTTAGTTGATGACATAGAAGTCATCTTCGTTAAAGTTATTTATTTCTGGAACTGGAACTGGAAAAGGAACTGATGTTTTTGTTGTTGGACTTGGACTTGTAACACATGCAAATTTAATGGATGCCGCCTTTTTGTTCCGCAGTTTCAAAGGGTTGCGATTCATTCTGCATAGCCAATATCCTTGATTATGATACACTTTTATAGATGAGTTTGAAATCAATTCACTAACAAATTGTGTTGCCTCATCCGTTTCATTCCATGTAATATTGAAAAAAACATGATTGTAATCTTTTTTTAAAACTGGAATAATATTAACATTTTTGTCATCTATTTTTCCGAGATGTAGTTTATTTTCAAAAACATTGATAATGTCGCTTTCTTTTGTACTTCGCGTTGATGTAAAATAGATGCTCGAATTTTTTATTTTTGTTTTCAACGTCATTTTCTTGCTAATATAGTCTATGTATATAGTGTATAAATATTACTTTATTACTTTTACTATATATTATTTGATAAATTCAATAATTCAATAATTCAATTCTATGAAGTTTTTTGTTTCAACGATAATAAAACTTGTTCAACATTTTTGTCGGTTGTATTGAAGTCAATGATGGACTTTAACTTGGGATTTAAAAAATGATACACAATATTGAAAGTAAGTGAAATATAATTTGTTGGATTAATAATAATAATTTTACATATGTTGTGACTAAATTTTTCTGAAATAAGTTTTGCTAATTCAATGCCGACACGAAACTGAATAAAGTGTTTGAAGCCAAAGTTGGAACTATCAAAAATCCATATCCAGTATTTATCCAATGGTATTTCACTCAAAACTCCATTGTAATGGTTTATTATACTGGGCATATCATAATATAGTTTTGCATTTGCAGGACATGTGTAAAAGTACACAATGTTGGTCGTTTCTTTTATTTTCACTAAAGAGTGGTTATCTGCGTCAATTGCACATAAAGGACACTTGTATGACATTTTCACTTTGTTTATTTAATTGTTTTATTTATAAAATTTTAAATATTTTTTTTTTAAATAATGAAAAAAAAACATTTTATTTTTCTTTTTGTTTTTCATTTTTTCTTTTTGTTTTTCATTTTTTCTTTTTGTTTTTCATTTTTTCTTTTTGTTTTTCATTTTTTCTTTTTGTTTTGCGCGCAAACCTTGTTGTTTACGGTCTGTGGGTGCTCTGTGTTTGTGCTGTTGTTATGTGGTTTACGTACTCTTGTTCAATGAGGCTGCTCTAGCGGCGATGTGACGGTCGCAAAAGGCAGCGGTGATATCAGTGTCACTGAAGACAAGTCTTCTTTCAACTTTTGAAGGGCTGACAGAGACAGAAAGTCTGACTGCTGCGTTGACTGCTGCGGTGGTGGCAGCTTCTGCAGTTGTTTTCCAGTAGGTTGAAGAAGAAGAAGGAGCAGCAGCAGCAGCTTCATCGCTTGGGTTGTTGTCGAAACCGACTCCATTTCTGCCGACATTTTTTTTCACTTGAACAGGGACAATTTTTCCGTCGGCCTTTTTTCCAAGACCTTTCCCGGACTCATAGCCCATCGATTTGGCGATTTGTTTGCCCTTTCCTGAAACGGCGGTTGTAGCGGCATCAACGGTTGCTGCAGGTGTTTTGGGCTGCTGCTGCTGCTGCTGCGTTGTCGTCGTTGCTGACAAATCAATGCGAGGTCTTGGGAACCTTGAAGGTTGATGAGGAGGAGGAGGTGCAACCGCAGGTGCAGGAACAAAACTCTTGGTAACCTTCCAGTACCAAGGTTCGTCATACACAATGTTGACAGATTTGTTTCTTTCAAGATGGTGGAGAAATTGCTGAGTTTGTCTGTTTTTGAACCATTTTGTGAAGTGAATGAACACTCTGATGAAAGGAGCACCAGTTTTTTCGTCCATTTTTTCCACAATGTCAATTCGACCGACCCAACCCAATCCGAGCGAACGAAACACTGCAAAAATTCGTTCCTTTCGAATGTTGGCATGTGTGCGCGGAATACACAAACTTGGAGTGACAAATTGTTGTTGCTGTGGCTCCTGTTGTTGCTGTGGCTGTTGTTGCTGTGGCTGTTGTTGCTGTGGCTCCTGTTGTTGCTGTTGCTCTACAGCAAGAGGAGGAGGGGTGGCGACATGAGAAGGTGGAACAACATCCCTAGGATCAACGTAGTCAAGAGCACGAAGTAAAAGCCTCTCCATATTTGAAATGGGTTCAGGGGAGAATCTGGCATCATCACCACAACCATCATCGCCATCATCATCATCAGAGCTGAAGAAAACTGGAGCGGGAAGGGGTTGGGGCTGCTGCTGCTGCTGCTGCTGCTGCTGGTTTGTAGCGTCGGATTCGGTAGTAATAGGAGCTTGAAGAGTATGAGGAGGGAGTTGATGAGTCATTATTATTTGAATGTGTTGTAACCGATGGAGTCTGAACTAATAAATGTAACTATAGTTTTTAAGTTTTCAATTTATATTTTTTTCAATAAAAAAAGTAAAAAGAAAAAAAGTGAAAAAGAAAAAATGAAAAATAAAAAGTGAAAAAGAAAAAATGAAAAATAAAAAGTGAAAAAGAAAAAAGTTAAATTTTTTCCGTTTCTTGAATGAAAGTGTCAATGTATATATAAAAAATAGGAGAAACGGGACTCGGCTTGCACCCGTCGTCAACGTATGTAATATGAATTTTTGGAAAATAGAATTTTACATCGATTGCGTGTTGACAAATAAATTCGGAAGCATTTGCGTGTGCGACAATTGAGTCAACATTATGTTGAGACAAGTAATAAAAAAAGTTTAATTTTGATGTTATGCAGAAACTACGTCCTAATATATCGTGTTTGTTGTCTGCGTTGAGCACTAGTTTATTTTTATTTTTAAATAAATTGTCATCATCATTGTTAGCACTTATAACATTTTTTGTATTTTCTATGGATTTTTTAAGAATACATTTGAAATCTAAATATGCGTTTTTCCATTTACTGTAAAAAATGGTTCCGGTTAAATGGTGAGAAAAAATGGAACATTTATCAATATTTACATAAGTAAGTTCAACTTCTTTTTGCGGGTTGTTGAAAAATGGTAACAACATTCCGTGAAACATGCGCCGTCGTAATGGAAAAACAATATGGTAGGGAATGTTTTTTTCGTGATATTTACCCCATCCGCCAAAGTTTTTCAGATATTTGTTTATGTCAAAGTAGGAAAAAAAAATATCACATTGAAAAACATTGGTTGATGTTGAACTTGCGGAGTTGTTGGAATCTTCAATAAAAGTAATAGTGGGTCCAAAAATTTTGATACCGCAAATTTTGTCATTTTCGATTTTAGTGGTTACTTCAAATCCAAAATTCTCAAGGTCTCGAGCAATAGTTTTTGAAAAAAATGTAACGTCTTTGTCAAAGATGATAATGTCATAGTCGTCGCCCCAAGGTAAGTTGTTTCCATCGCGGAGAAGTCCAACAGAGTTTCCAGCAAATACTGCATATTCAAACGTGGTGTCAACCTGGGACTGATAGTTGTCAAGTATATTGAAAAATAATATTGCTTGGTCATGAATGAATTCGTTGTATGTTGTGAGTGTCAAGTTGGTTATGCCGGTACTAGCAAAGTAATAATTTTTCTGTTTAGTGTCATTAAATAATAAAGGGACTCTTTTTTTAATTGTATTTAAATTATGTTCCATTTTATGAATGTGTTTGTCACAAATATATATTTTTTTTTTGTATTGAGAGTTAAAAATGTTATGATTCATTGGTGTGTTGTATTAATTTATAATGTTTGTTTAATATTTTTTTTTAATTCAAGTAATTGATTTATTCTATTTCCTTTAATAAATACAACTTCATATTCATTCCATAATTTATTTTTATAGTTTGGATACATTATATCATCAAAAAATGTTATTTTATATTCGTGTTTTTTTTTACTATTGAATGTAAAGTCAATATTTTCATAATATTTAAAAAGCGAACCTATATTCCAATTGTTTTTAATTATTTTTCTTGACATTAAAATTTCTTTATCATGTATGGCACTTTCAAATGTTTTTGCATAGTTGGTCATGCTGAATATAGAACATTTAATTAAGTATTTTAATGTAATTTTATCCATTGAAAATATGTATGACTGCACATGTGCATATTTTTCTACGTTGGATACACCTAATGTGTTGATTGTGCTTCCAAATAATTTTACATTATTTTTTAAACCATTTATATAAATGTCGGTCCATTTTCCTTTAAAGTCGGGATTTAAAAATGGTCCAATTATAGAAGAATTTGCAAAAATAAAGTTATCATAATTTTCATACAAGTTGTTTAAAAGTAAGGCATCACTCCATCCACCAAAATCGTAGCCTATATTTTTTCTAAACAACATTTTTATATTTTTTTTATTTGGAACGTTGACAATGTGAGTGTTTTCATATTTATTTGTATTTGCTATTATAATAAAGTCAACATTCTCATGATAAAAAATGCAGTTATCAATGAAGTGTTTTACTCTGTCGTTATAAATGTGGTAAACATATAAAACAAGTAATTTTTTTTCTATTTTATTATTTTCATTGGTATAATTTTTATATGAAAATTCTGGGTAATCTATTGACGGGAAAATTTTGAGGGCGCGGTTTTCAAACTCGATTTGTTTTTTAATGGCGGCTTCACCGGCAGTTGTCTGCACATTTTTGATGACATCTGCGACCTGCGCTTTTTGGGCGATTGTTTTATCTACCTTTTGGATTGGTGTGTTAGTGGGTATTTCCGGTTTACGTAAGTAGTCTTTGTGTGAAAAATTATTAGTCATATTTATGTTGCTGATACTTGAAATATCTACTCCTTTATTGTATATTTGTTTTGTTAGTTGATTGAAGTCATCTTTTTTAAAGTGTGAATTATTTAAAATGTGTTTTGTAGTTTGAATCGCTTTAAATTGTGCTGTTCGGTATGACTGCGACTTTGGCTGACTTACTGAAAAAATCATATATTTAATTACTATAATATAGTAAGTATTTTATATTAATAAATACTATATATTTAAAGTTAAAAGTTAGCAAAGTTAGTAAAAAAGTTTTCTAAAAAATAAATAAAGTTCAAATTTGCTAAAATGTGTGTGTTGTTAAAAAAATGAGGATGGTTATGGTTATAATTTATAAAAAATTGATAAATTTGTCAATTGAGCAGTGTAATGATAATTTACCAGGCCTTCTCTTGTATGGTAAAGGTTTGCACTGCAAGATTCAATCATGACACGCTGAGTGAGAATTTACAGTGGAAAAGAAAAAAAAACAAATTGACCCATTGTGTATATGGCAGTCCGTGTGCGATGAAAAAAGACATTAAAGATGGCGAGTGGTTAATTGTGTTGGAGATGCACAACGATATTAATAAGATTATTGGTGTGGGTTTAGTAAGAAATTCGCCTTTTAGGTTTAATAAAATATATAGTTGTGGAAATTATAATCGTTATACTTATGAAGGAAAATTGAGAATAGATTTATCCGGTGGTGCTGATGCTGCACCTTTCAAGTTCACAGAAGAGGAGCAGATTGTTATAAGAATGCTTGAAATGTTGTTATTCTATGGACAAAAACACTGTAAACGGGCAAAAGGGATTTGCGAATTACCGGGTCGAGTCAGTTCTCTCTATGATTTCAAGGGTTGTTTAAAAAATTTAGTGTTGAGGTGTATAATGAGTTTTAAAAAAAATGAATTGATTTAGAAATAAGGTAAAAAATGATTAATAAAAAATATGTAATAAGTAAAATGAATAAAAGGAGTATAAAAATGTATATGATGACTCAGTATAAAAATAAAAATGTGCAAAATGTGAAAAATGTGCAAAATGTGCAAAATGTGAAAAATGTGCAAAATGTGCAAAATGTGAAAAATGTGCAAAATGTGCAAAATGTGCAAAATGTGCAAAATGTGCAAAATGTGAAAAATGTGCAAAATGTGCAAAATGTGCAAAATGTGAAAAATGTGCAAAATGTGCAAAATGTGCAAAATGTTGCCAGATTTCCGGCAATGGCAACGGCGGTGGAAACGAAGAACGAGTTCTTTGAAAATGATATGAGTTGTTTTTTTTATAACGAAATGGGTCATAGTGAAATGGGCGAGGGTGTCGGCAGTGATGACTATTATTTACCAACAGTTGGAATGACAAACTGTGTGTTGAATGAACACAACGAATTAAAACAAGATCAGGCAAATATTTATTTTAAAATTCTTGATAAGTATAACGTGCCGTATGCTATTTTTGCAGGGAGTTCGATAGGGCTTTTGAGAAATGGTAAAACGATTCCGTGGTCGGATGATTATGACATTATTATTTTGAATAATGGTTTGAAATGGCTATATAAGGTTTTTCCAATTTTACGAAAACATGGGTTTAAAATTATACAAAATAAAAATAACATTACGGATAATTATACGAATGGAGGTTGCAGCGTTTTTTCAAACAGTCACAAATATGTGCACATGCACGAAGATCGAATGCAGACGCCGCAGAAAGAAGGACTGTGCAAACGTTCCGGGTTTTCGTGCGATATATTTTATTCGCACTTTGACACAAATGGTTTTTTGAAAAACAACGGATTGTGGGGTTTGTATCATGTAAAAAATTTACACATAAGCAGCGTAGTGCCGTTTCGAAGACGCGTGTTTGACGGAATTCCCTTGCCATTTTTTAATAATGTAAAATTAGAGGTTTATAAAACATATGGAAATATAGATGAAGAAGCTTTGATAAAAACACATTTGAAAATATCGTCATTTAAGTCAAAGTACACATCGTGGCGCCGTGCGTATGAAGAATTTGAAAATAGAAAAATGAAGGCGATTCAAAATACAATCCAAAAGGTTTTCAAGAATGGTCATAGCAGTCATAGCAATGATAGCGGCGATGCACTTGCAGTGAGAATAAACGACAGTTTAGAAAAAAAAAAGAATGCGATGAAAATAATGGATGATAAATTCAACAAGAATCAGGTTGAAATGTTATCTGAAATCGAAGAAAAAAATATTGGAAGGATTTATGTTTTTTCAGTAGATTTTATAATACAGCATGCTGCGTCCATTAAATTTTATTTTCCAGACATTGTAATTGAATATTTTTCGTACGCCAGAGAGGTGGAAGTAATATTATATTTAAATTATGTGGACAAGCTTCATGTTTACAATTCGATGATTAAGGAATTTTACAATGACCCGAGTCTCATTTATTTAAATAAGCCGAAGATTGATGTCATCAAAGTAATTACATTTGGGACGTTTGATTTGTGGCACATGGGTCATTCAAATATATTGTCGAGGTGTTGTAAGTATTCTGAAAATATTTGCGTGGGTGTATCAAGCGACGAGTTCACGTTTCAGAAGAAACAAATATATCCGATAGACAGTTTCAAGACGCGTTCAGACAATGTAAAAAAGTGTAAATTTGTAAAAAAGGTTTTTGAAGAGATTTCGATGGAAATGAAGAATGAGTATATTCAACTTTGCAGCGCAAACATATTGGTGATGGGGGATGACTGGCAAGATAAATTTGACTGGGTGGATTGTTGCGTGATATATTTGCCGAGAACGCCAAACATTAGTTCTACAATGCTGAGAGAACAAATGAGTGTAAAGTTTTCAAAGGTGTGATGTTATAAAATTAAAAATTACAATGGAATCATAACCAAGGTTTAGACATCAGCGGGGCTCAGTGTCGTCATGGCGCCTCCGCTGTGACGCTGAGTTCGACCACGCCCACGACCACGCCCACGAGTACGACCGCGCCCACGAGTACGACCGCGTCTGCTGCTCTTAACGCAGCACTTTTTACATGAGTGAGAACATTTTACCATTTTTTTTTCTTTTATACAGTGTGTAAATATAATATTTTTTAAACGCATATTTTTTAAAGGAAGTATTATTTATAATTATTTATAAATTGCTAAACCAAATAAACAGCGTCTTGAAATGAATAATTAAAAGAGTAATAAAGACAATGTAAATTAATCATATAATCTGAATAATGATGAATAGTGCTCTCTCGTTGCTTACAATAAATGAGATGGACGAAAAGGAAAGACGGTGGTTTGAATTGGAACGAAATAATGATTTGATAAAATCAATGTTGAGTTATGTGAAATTGGCAAATGAATTTATGGAAAAGAATAGGTTGAATGAAATAAATAAAACAGAAGAGGAATGTGATATTTTAGCGACATGGTTTTCAGAACATTATCATTGTTTGTACGTTCCTCCTTATCGCGAGTCTCAAAAAAAAATGGCAGGCAATCCTTATGTACCGCTCGGATGGGCTCTTCGCTATGCGGGTACATTCATGGCGCAACCCGAATATTATGACACTTTGATCAACTTACACTTTAAATTGAAAACGCGCATTCCGAGTTGGAGAGACGACCCGATTATTGCGAAATTAATAATAGGAGAAGATGTTGGATTCAGCGATTAATGAAGTATTCTTCAAACATCAATCTGCGGTATTTGGGGAATAATTATAATCGCACCAATTGCAAGATACATTAAAAGTGTGGGTGCGTCGGACATTTCTTGTTTCGCTTTTAGCATTTTATCGACGACATTACATGTTTCCGTGTCGGTCGCGTTGTCGCAATAAGTATTTGAATTTGTTGCATTTGCGCTGGATGCGAGTGCGAATGCAACAAGTAAGAATCCGAATGTGAGAAGTTGCAGTAGTTTAGCCGGGTTCATTTTACCAATGTGTTTGATTGATGTGTAGTTTGTCATTTAAGTAATTAAGTAATAGTTATTCAATTTTTATTTTATATGAATTTTGAGTATATGTATATGTATTGGTTTACAAGGTTCATTATAAAAATAAAAAAATAAAATATATTGGTTATATATCAACGCGAGAAAATGAATTTTAAACCCATTAACATGGAAGCGGAGGTGGAGGATGCGGAGGAGGTGGCGAGGGCGGATAACACTGACACTGACGGTAGAAGTCGTGACCCGGTAGCCAGAACCTTACACGCCCTACCTCGCGCAAGTCGCAGAGGCAGGGGTCGCGCAAGTCGCAGGGGCAGGGGTCGCGCAAGTCGCAGAGGCAGGGGTCGCGCAAGTCGCAGAGGCAGAAGTCGCGGTCAAAGGTAATTTTGCAGCGAGTGACATTTATTTAATATATATAAACTATTTAGATGGATATATAAAATAACAATAAGACAACGCTGACAATAGCGCGACCATAATAAAATGCAGCAACTAAATCAGAATCAGGAAAATATAGAAAAAATAGGAATGTTTATGAATATCGCATATTTAGTTGGAATTTTTGGAATGTATGTGGGTGTTGATGCTTTGATCGGGCAGAAATACAAGGGAAAATACTATTTAATTCATGGAATAAATAATGTATTCATTGCGTATTTGACGTGTGGAGACGTTGTAAGTACATTTACAGATTTCAGAAGTGTTCTTACGGAAAATGTAAGCATTTTACCGTCGATTGTCACGGTGTCGCTTCACACTTACCACGTGTATTGTTACCACAAGTATTTTAAACCGGATGATTGGTTGCATCACACGTTGATGGGACTAGCATTAGTATTGGCGCATCAGTATGAGACAGGTCGTTTGATAAATTATTCATTATTTTTCACGACGGGTCTTCCTGGAATGGTGGATTATTTTTTATTATTTTTGGTGAAGAACGATAAATTAGATGCTCTCTCTGAAAAGATGGTAAACGCTTTTATTAATTTATGGATTCGCGCGCCGGGTTGCATTTCTCATTCGGTGCTCACGCTGTTGGTGTATAATTTATACAAAAATACGCTATTGTCCGGATATTTTGAACAGTTTGGTTATATTTTAACGGCGCTAATAACGTTTTGGAATGGGATTTATTTCATGAACAAGGTTGTAACGAGTTATAATAGTTATACTGTTAATAAATAGTTTTTATAATAAATACTATATTTATATTTGACATATGATGAATAAAAGTAAAACTAGACAAGTAAAAAGCATAAGAAGGAAAATAAAAAGCACAAGAAGGAAAATAACAAACAAAACTTTAGTAAAAAATATACTGGGGACGAGGTTGATACCGTGTAGCACACAAATAAATAAAAAAACTGGATATTATAGAAATGGTATGTGTTCATATGGAAAAGTAGATGTAGGCACTCATATTGTTTGCGCGGTTGTAGACGATGATTTTTTACAGTTTACAAAAAGTAGAGGCAATGATTTAATAACACCCACATCATATTTTCCGGGCTTAGTACCTGGAGACAAATGGTGCTTGTGTATATTGAGGTGGATTGAAGCCTATAAAGCTGGAAAAGCACCAAAAATCATTGCAGAATCAACAAACGAAGTAGCTCAAAATTATATAAGTAAAAATATATTATTACAATTTAGTATTTAAATAATTAAAAAATAAATATTCATTTTTTTTTTAATTATTTTTAAACTTTTCGCCTCTTTCGAATCGTTCGTTTATTTTTACTACCACCTCTAGTAGTTTTAGTTTTACGAGGAGGGGTGGGCGATCGAATTTCATCGGTATAAGATTTTTTACCCAAGAACCGCCATGTCATCCTGTCGCGGTTGAAACTTGGTGTGGTTTCGGATCCGTCGGTACTCCTAACCGTAGTATTCCTTTTTATTATTCCCTTTGGTTTCGATGTTCCTGTATATTTGCGTGGTGTGAATAGATGTTGAGAGTTTGAGTCATTTGTAGTTGTAGTATGGTTCAGTTCATCTAACAATTTATTATAGTCTTTTGTAATTTCTTCAATTTTTTTCAACGCTAAATAATACAATTCATTTAATGTTTTTCTATCCATTTTTTCAATGGATGGCATTAATTCGGATTTTACAATGTTTTCTATTTTTTTTGGTGATAAATCTGGTAATTCCATTTTTTTAATATTTTTATAATGTTTGTATATATATATATATACAAACATTATAAAAAATAAGATATGAGAAAGAATCCACCCTATGGACTAATATTAGGAGTTCCTGCCGACGTAAACACAAAATATGTGTATGGTTCCGGTGTTGGCGCTTTAAATACGTCGGTTAGACTCTATCAAAAAAAGCGCGCATCATTTGTGTGTTGTTTAGATGAAGTTACACCGCTGTCACTCAAAAAAAAGTAAATTATGACTCCGGGTCAATAAGTTTTTTCTTGGCACATCCGCGATGGTGAGCAGAGAGTGCCTGCTGATTTTTGGCTTGAAATGTCTCGCAATACTGGCACGTGAATTTGCTGCTGGATGTAGCGTACCGCGTGTTGAGGTGTTCTTCGAGGCTAGGAAGGCGAACATCATCAATCATTTTGACGAGTTTTGTTTGAAAATCCTTGACATGTTTAATCATGGCGAGCTTTTGATTTGCGAAAGCAATGTATTCTTGGTTGATGTTGTCCAGCCGCTCTTTGCTGATAACATCAATTTCAGACTTGTCATCGATTTGCTCAAGACGGGCTTTCAGGTGATCAATAATGCTGATAGCGACTTTGATTTTATCGGGGTCATTATTTGCTTTATGAACGTACACAAGTACATTTCCATTGTGAATGTTGATTTCAAAGTCTTCTTTATTTGCAATTCCATAGTTTTGGGCAAGAAAAAGCCCGCAACAATTTTGTGTTTCGACATCATGAAGGAATTTTTTGACTTCTTCTTGAACAACATTTTTGTCCCAGTTTTTATTTTCAACCAAAATGCGCGGTTTGTCTTTTCGAGAGAGTATAATGTCGCCGGTTTCTTTGGTGGTTCCAACGGCATCGATTTGCGCGCAAGGATAAAGAGAGTGGAGCGTGGCATTCAAAATATTTTCGGATATTTTTCCTTTGGACGAACTATTTTCCATTTTTTTCAACATTTCAGAAACAGAAGAAGTGAGAGAAGAAGAAATTTGTTGATTTGAAGAAGAAAGTTCTTTGATGATTCCAAGATTTGCATCGGAAGATGCTTTAATCTCTCGAATGCTGGTGTCGAGGCGTTTTTCAGCAGCGGTATAAAGTGCCTGAGATGAAAGAAGAGACGATGAAAGTTTAGAATCAAGGTTGTTCACAAATTCTTGGAGAGATTGTGGAGAAATAGAAGAATTCGATAAAAATTTATGAGTATCGTCAACAATTGTTTTTTGCATGTCTTTGATTGAAATACTTAATTGTTTTGAAAGTTGGTCATTCGATTTGGGGAGGATGTCATTTAAAAGCAGATTTGTTTTATCCATAAGAATTCCATTTTGTTCGCGGATGAGCGGAGCAATTTTATCGGAAACATTGCTTGAGAGAATGATTTTAACATCTTCAATGTATTCTCGCTTAAATTCGGAAAGTTTTAAAGCCAAATGAGAATTATTATCATTTTGAATACGAGAAATATTATCAACTTGTGTTTGGAGTTGTTTTACATTATCAAAAAGGCTCATAAACATGTTTGTGTTGAGAGAAGCGCTAACATTTTCAGTTAATTTTTCAACAAGGTCAATAAAAAGAAGAACAAATTCTTCAAAATTTAATCCAGGATGACGTTCTTTAAAGAACTTCCATATTTTTTCATTGTTCGTTGAGAGACAGTATTCGGATGACATGTGTTTTGAAAGTGGTGACTAAATGTAATCATAATGATGCATCTAAATTGATTTAATAAATTATATAACATAATGTGTACTATTTTTTATAAGTTTAATTGTATAATATATATGGCAATAGATATAATGATGAGATCAATACAATCAAGTTAGTATTTAAATTTTTACCAGCGAGGAAGGATGCAATTAGCGACGCCATAGCCATCATTCCGCCATCAGCAAGGACTGCCTTATAAGATACTTCTTTGGCATAGTCTTTAAATGTATCCAACATTCTGTTCATTCCTCTTGGAACGCTAGAGAAAAATGCATAAAATAACATGTCGTGTATAAATTGTACGAGTAAAGCCAACGCTATAAATTTCAAAATGGAAAATTCTGTAAAAACATAATAATAAATGGCTCTAACAATAATAAGACCGATAAATATAATTAAAACATCTGCAATAACGGCAGATAAATTAAAATCTGCATACCATTTTATTAAAACAGATGATTGAATTATTTTCATATTTGATAATAAAATAACAAACAAGTCTGTAATTAAAACACCATTAAATAATGGTAAATAATCACTTGTATTATTAAAATTTGCAATATTTTTAAACATACTATAACATCTAACGATATTTATTTTATTTTATTTTATTAATAATTATGAATATTCTCTCTTCTCTCTAAAACTAGAAACGTAAACTATCTTTTTTATAACTTGTAAAAAAAAAAGTTTCATCAAATGATCTTGTGTTTATTTTATAAAAGTTTATAAAGTTTTTTTTAGAGAGAAGGAAATAAAATGAAAAGAAAAATGAAAAGAAAAATTGAAAAGAAAAATGAAAAAGAAAAATGAAAAAGAAAAATGAAAAAGAAAAATTGAAAAGAAAAATGAAAAGAAAAATGAAAAAGAAAAATGAAAAAGAAAAATGAAAAAGAAAAATGAAATTTCTTTTTATTTTTTTATTATTATTCTATTTTCTCTCGAGACATGTAAATGTAAACTATCTTTTTATAAAATGTTTCATAAAACATGTCTTTGTATTCATCGTATGAAAGTTTGTAAAGTTTTTTGTTGGAGAGAAATAAATAAATGAAAAAGAAAAATGAAAAAAAAAATTGAAAGCATAAATGATAACATTTTATATAAAATGATCATGGGCATCCGCTCTCAGCATCCGCTTGCGCTCCATGCGAACTTAATTCAAAAAGTTGTTAGGTTTTTAAATTAAGTTTTTAAGAAAATCAAAAATTTGTTAGGTTTTTAAATTAAGTTTTTAAGAAAATCAAAAATTTGTTAGGTTTTTAAATTAAGTTCGCGTAAAATA
>Ga0194130_10002791_pt1 | contig 24601 bp, 7 predicted proteins | sample TA2KigsurfametaG_FD_160084 | JGI IMG/M metagenome (GOLD analysis project Ga0194130, IMG submission 160084) | Freshwater microbial communities from Lake Tanganyika, Tanzania - TA2015050 Kigoma 12 surface | ecosystem: Environmental > Aquatic > Freshwater > Lake | place: Tanzania: Lake Tanganyika... | reverse complement strand
CATTCCCTGTGATATTGTATTACTTCCATCTACCTTAAAAATTTTATTAACTCCGATTACTGCTGGAGGAATTTGTATATAATTTGAAGTTTCTTCATATGAAAATGTAGTAGCAGATCCTACTATTGTAGAACTTGCTGATGTTGTTGTGATTCCAGATGAAGTAGTTGTTCTTGCCCTTCCTCTATCAATATCTTCTTGAGTTACTTTGTATTTCAAATACATTTGCATTACACCATCAAAATGCCTTTCCTGAAAGTATTGTACGGCATCATCAACAAGATCTTCAATTTGCTCATCGGCAACATTAATTTCTAAAACTGGATAACCCAGTTTTCTTTTGCAATATTCTATAAGTTCTTGCCTTGTAGATGGTTGAGCCATTATAATTTTACCCTTATAGAGGTATTTATGGATTATTAGTTAGTTTAACAAGTAAGTTTTTTATCTCCATTATATCATCTTTAATGATGTCAAAATCTTCTTCTAATTTTTGAAGTCTCATTTTTTCATTTTTTACATTTTCCATATGTTTAAGATATTGATGATATGAATTGTGATCAGTGTTTATAATAGCTCCAGAATTAGCATCTCTGTAGAGATTTATTCTTCCTTCAACTGGTATTAAGTTATCCATATCAAGCTAAAGCAATTGCTCTTAGTTCCTTAATTAAAGGAACATTTGCTTGATCGGTTCCTGTCATAATAATCTTAATTGAAAACTTACTAAATGGAGCAAGATTGTCAATACTATATTCATATTCAGAAAATTGGTTATCTTTATTATTTGGATTGATTTTTACGTCAGAACTCGCTGTATTTTTAGACGAATCTATGATCTGACCATTTGTATCAAGATTTTCATAACCTGGGAATGGTTCGTATGATGGTGAAGTTGCAGTGCTATCATCTCTAAAAATTCTATATAAAACTTTTATGTCGGAAGTTTCTGGTCTATAAGCACTAAATAAGACTTTTAATGATATTGCCGGATTTGCTAGTTTAACATCATTAGAAACATATACAGCAGAGTGAATATCATTTATGGGACTTCTTGTACTACGGAGTCTTTCTGTATTTGCAGTCCAATTATCAACAGGGGCATCAATTTTATTTGATGTTAAGATCATGCTAACTCTTTCTGCATCAATTACAGGAGAAACTCTATCATCTCCAGTAAACATATCAATCACAAGAGTAAGTGATTTATTGCCGGGTAAATCAGTCAATTGAGCATCTTCATTTTCCGGTGAAGCGACCATTCTAAGAGTAGTAAGGTCATTGATATCATTTAAAGTTACTGACTCAAACCCTTCATCTTGGAAAGAAATTTCACTTCCATCAACACTAGTGGCACTAATAGTTCTAATTCTAGAAGATATTCCAGTTCCTTTTGGTGTAAAAATGTTTACGTTTGGAGTAATTGATGAAAATACAATATTTTGAGATGCTGTAAAAGTATCCAACCCTTCTATATTATAATTTGGACTTGAACCATTTTTAGTTTCGTTAAAGTATAAATCTGGGAAATAAAAATCTGAATTTCCAGATCTATTGATGCCATAATCAGTATCAATCATATCAATTTTAATATAATAATTGTCATGATTGATAGGAGTTGGAACTGTAGCTAATGGAGAAGACATATTATGAACTCTATTAATTCTTCTTAAAGATACTCCATTAAATTCATACTTATAAACATAATCATCTTTTTCATGTTGTGTTGCTTGCAGTTCTTTGAACGAACCAGAATCAATACCTCTCGTAATACCTGTAAGGGTATTATTAGAGTCATTAACTCCAGTATATTTTATAACTTCTTTTTCGATTTTAACGTAACCTGGATTTGTACTCGAAACACTTACGTTTTCAAACGTGGTGAAGATTCCAACTGAAGAAACTTCAATGGGAGTAGTTGCATTAGATGAATATGTTGCTGAGAGAATAACTGGTTTAATGTTGGATTTAACGCCTCTGATTAAAACCAAGTTATTTGTGGAATACATTCCGTGACTTGGATTTGTAATTTTAAAATGAAGTCCATCATTTGTAGCATTTTGTTTACGATATGAGACTGTAGCAACTCCAATTGCACTTGTAATACCCGAACTGGTAACAAATGTAGCAAGTTTTCCAAGAAGAGAAGAACTGGTATTACCTTGAACATTATCTAAGAATAATGTGTTTACAGAACCTAAAGAATTGACTGATAGTTGTGCTTGAGTAGAATTAATAATTGTACTTGCAACCGATACTATATCTCCAACACGATATCCAAATCCTCCATTAACGACTGTCGATATTCCAAGACCATTGGAACTGAATGTAAGATTTGCAGTCAATCCTTCACCATCTCCTGTTACCGTTTCTAACGGAACATTATTAATTGATGTATTCGAATAACCACTTCCAACATTTATAGTTGTCAATCCAACTGGAGAAATGCTTACTGATCCTGCAAGTCCAACTAATTTTCCACTTAAATTGGTATCAGTAACCCCAATACTTACACCAAAAGATAAAGGAGTAGTAGAAATATATGTTGATAACCCCAATGTGAATTTATTTGAAAGGGAATTTAATGAACTGGGACTTAAAGAAATTCTAGTATCATTTAATTTTCTTTCACTGTCTTCCTCCGCTTTTCCTGGAATTGGATTATAGAATGAGAATGTAGCAGGATCTTTGCTAAACACAGCTCTATATAATGTAAATTTCAAGTCTTCGTATCCACTAGGCTCCCAAGTTGATCCATTTTGAGATTTGAATAAAGATCCTAGAGTTGGTTGTTGAGAAACAATTCTTTTTGCAGACTCGGGCAAATCTCTAGTTGAAACATCTTCTTCTCCCATTCTAGAAATCCAAACTTGATATTCCGTAGAATCTGATAGAAGAACTAAAGCATATTCTTTTTCATTTTCCAGATATACTGGAGATTTGAAAGATACTTCTGTTGCTTTAGATGCATCTTCAGATGGATCAATTTGAGATGGATTAATTATGACTTCTGCATCTTTTGATAAAACAGTTGATGTCGGAACTCCATTTTCAACTGTTCTTATTTGAACGATGACCGGTTTCTTGATTTCCTGCCCATTAATGGCATAAACGTTAGTATCTTTTTTGTAAAAATAAAGATCTACTTTAGTCACAAAAACACCATTTGGTTCTGAAATTGCAAAACTCTGAGCTAAAGGATCGGCATAGCAAGATTCTTTTTTGGGTAATGTGCCTGTTTCTACTATTTTTGTTAATGAGTTGACAAAACTAGAATCTGAAATTAAAGCGGAATCAACAGAACTCTTTTCTCGTGTTGTGTTATAAGTTTCTTTGCGAACTTTTGCATTTCTTACTCCAAGAACAGTATCTTGAGAATTCTGTAAGAAACCTTGGGCAAAGAAATCATCTTGAGCAAAAGAACTTACTCCACCACTAATCGCATTATCATCTTTGGAGTCACTTAATCTAAATTGTCTGATACCAGTCTCAAATTTTCTTTCATTATTATTCGGAACATAGAAAGAACCTATAAGTGTTCCAACTTCATCTGAAATTAATGCTACTTTGGTAACAACTGCACTTGCAAGAGAGTCTTCTCCAATCAACTCGCAATTATCTCTAATTTGACCGAAAAATTCTCCATTGGAAGATTCTGCTAGAGATGCAGTATCTATGTTTAAAACAGTGCTAGACAGACTATATGCACCCTGTAACCTCTCTCCCGTCTCACTGTAGGGATTTGTCGTATACGTTTCTGTTGGGGCATTATAAGGTCCGTATTTATGATTTGATTCTGCAACTCTAAATCTACCAATAATTTTTCCTGAGTTATTTTCACACCTAACAGTTTCTCCGACTTTAAATGGTCTGTTTCCAGAAACATTGATCATTAATATTTCTATAAGTTTTGGTAAACAATAAGATGCAACCTTTACATTATCAAAGAAAGGATAAAATCGAGTATTTGGTTTTAATTTTTTAGCGACAAACTCGACATTTCTTTCTCTCATATATTTGAGAGTTTCTGTATTAACAATCCTGGAACCAAGATTTACTGAGTCGATATCTTCAGATACTTCCCATACAACATCTTCTCTTGATTGCTTCATTGTCAGTTCAACCTGAAGCTTATCTGTTACGGTTCCCTTCTTGTTTGGATTTGGTGATCCCTTTTCACTATTAATAGTTTGACTTGCATTCTTAGAGACATTACTTCTAACATCAACACCAATCCAATCAGTTTGCCAAACGCCGTATTGTATAGGACTAAATCCGGTCTTTGGATTTACATCTAACTGCTTAATAGTAGATTGATAACTACCTTCAACCGTTACTTTATTAGTTGCAAGTTTTTCGGAATCAAACCAAGTATCTGATGATGGACTAAGTTCAAGAATCCCTGTATAAGATGTAACTAGAAAAGGTGTTACATTTTCTACCCTTGTTGCAAATTCATTTTTAAGAAGTTCTTTATGTGTATATTTTAAAGTTATAATATTATTTTCATGTTTTTTATAATTTTCATCTTGACCAGACTCTTCATACTTATAGTCTACTGAGCTATCTTTGGTTCCAGATACTCCGATAGCTGCAGATTGACCAATTAAGTCTAAATTAGCAATATTATATGATGGCCTTAAGTAACCTTTTCCTTTGTCAATACTTGCTTTAAAGATTGGATTTTTGTCATCATGAGCGACATGAGATTTAAAATTATCAACAAAAAATCCAGACTTAAATCTATCAAGTCCATTTGTTTTTACTGTTAAAGTATCCGCTGCAACTTCAAGTAAAGATAGTTGAGTGTAATATTCGAGATTTTTAATTCTACCTTCAAGTCTCGAAATATCTTGCATTCTATATCTTTTGTGTGTGGCTAAAGATATAACAGCATCATCAATTTTATATAGATATGCTGGAATATTTACAGTAGCAATTTCCAACATATCATCGACACTTTTTGGTGGCAATGGATTGATAGATGGAATTCCTTTGACAACTTGAATATTTCCTTCTTTACTTAAGAAAATTTTGTCTATTCTTGGTAAATAATAGGAAAAACTTACAAAGAAACTTTTGTCTGGAGCAATGTAATACTGATTTGATTGTCCTTGACCAGAGAAGTTTCTAGATGCGAATTCAAATGGAGAATAATTTGAATTCATATCATAAGGAGAAACTCTTGGTCTGATATCAAGTCTGTCAGATGCCCTATCTGCATTGATAAAAGGTAAATTACCATATTCTTCTACAGGGTAACTATCTACAGTTACGATATCTCCAGTATCACTTGATTCAATATAATAGTTTTGGAAAATAACTTTTATTTTTCTAGTAGGACTAAACCTATCATCTTTTTTAATAAGTCTGGAGTAATCATAATAATTATTTTTATAACCATCATCTAATTCATATCTTGTGGTGATATTTTTATCACTCAAAGTAAGAACATCACAAATTCCAGTTATTTTCGAATCTACAAATGCTACAGTTTCTCCAGAAGAAAACTGTGATGTGTTTAAATAAACAAATTCAACAATTGAATTTGTTGGGATGGAAACTACTATTCCAACAGCACCACTACTTTGGCCCACGAATTTTTCACCAATTAATAAATCTGTTGTAATTTTGTTAAGTCCACTTAAAGATCCAAGTGTAAATGACATTGTTGGCAACGTTGGATCATTTGTATCATCAGATTCAAAAATAGATAATACTTTCACTACGTCTGGAACATTTAAAGAAATTTCTTCATCTTGTACTCTAGTTCCGTAAACTTCACTGTAAGTGAGACCATCATTTAAAGTTGATGATCCAGTTCCAGATTCTTTTCTATTTGATCTACTAATAATTAAAGAATTAACTCGATTAAGTTTCTTTATTTTAGGAGTTAAATTTGATTTTTTAATAGTAATAATTAAAGTAGCATTACTTCCACTTGCTTTGCTTAAATTTTTTATTTCAAGTTGCTTCATTCCACTAAGGAATGAAAATTGAGACGAAACCAAAGGTTCAATAGTTCCATCACTATACGATAAACAATAACCATCAGATTCATATCCAGTATAAATGTAATCTGTATTACTTAAGTCTGGTCCAGTTATATTATTTCCAGAAAAACTTGCAATATTATACTGTCTCTTTAAGGTTATCTCCGAATTCTTAGAATCAACGGACTTAATATTTTTTTGTGTCAATTTTACAGTGTAAGTTGAATCTGAAACATTATATCTTTTTGATGTTTTTATTGTCAGATCATTAATAGTAATGTTTGCATCTGGCGTTTCTCCATTACAGATACCATTTACAGTTGTTACTGGAGATAATTGTACTAATCTTCCACTTGAAGATATAGAAGAAACTTTATTGAAGGTAACAGTAGTAAAACCAGCAACAGATGTTCTGTTATAACTAACAACATTACCTACAGTAACAATGCCAATAAAATTAACATCTGAAGAAGTTAAAGTAGAAATTCCAGTTGCATCTTTGGCAGAAATTGTATATGATGGAATGGGAACCTTTGCTGCAGATGTTTTAATGTTAATATTTGGTGATACATCAACATCAAGTAAAAGATCCGCATTAAAAGTTGAAGATCCATCACTTTGATAAACTGAATAAACATTCCCCAATGTATAATCATTTACAGATCTAATAATATGTCCAAAAGTTCCTATTCCATTTACAACAATACCTTCATTTTTTACAAATTTTCCATTAACATCACATAGGGTAAGTTGGTCTGCTCCGGAAACATTAGACCTCAAATATCCTTTAGCTCCACTTGAAGTTCCCTCTATTAAAATTGGAGTCGATAAAGTGATGTTCGTGCTTAATCCTATCTTTGTAAAAGTTTCTACATCAAAAAAGCTTAATTCCCAGTTTGTTGTAATTCCCGTAGCATTTATATTTCTGAAGTCATAAGCTCTAGCAACTCCGATTTCTTCTCCCGCAGATGTAGATCTAGTGTTACCAATTCTACTATCTCTAAGACTCAGATAGGCAGTTGTTCCCAAACCAACTTTAGGTTGACCATAAACATTGTTTACATAAACAGAACCACCAGCTTTAAATGCAACACCTTCGTTTGATATACTATTAGTTGTTCTTGGTTTATCAATATCTATTAAAGTTTGACCGTCTTTAACAACTTCAAATCCTCTAACATAAGCTTTCCCTGGAGAAATTTTATATACCATCAAATCATCTGATGCCTTATTTCCATTCGGAGTGAGTTCATTTTCAAAAAATAAACCATTATTTCCAAGTCGGTCATTTAATGAATTTTTTGGAATAATAGTGAATGGTGTGATGTAATAATCACCGGATTCATCATAAGTTCTTCTTGCTAGTTCTTCTGCAATTACACTATATTGAGTTTTAGTTACAAATTTCTGTGGTGATCCATCATCAATTCTTAATAGTTCAATGAAGTTTTGATCGTCAAAGTCATCAATAGGTTTTTTGATTAAAGTTGTTGAAATTTTTAATCTATCTGCTCCCGGAGCAGAGTAATTCGAAAATCCTCTAGAGTTATCATATAAAGACTCATCTTGATCTGCAGTTATTATTTCTTCGTTTACAAATAATCCAATTCTATAAGTTGGAGAACTTGAAAAATTATCAAGAACCAGAGTCTGTGAAGGAACTCTTACAAAATAACCTCTTATAAAATATACACCTTCTCCGATAAATGCTGCTGATCCGGTGCTTGTAGATCCGGAATTTATTGTTTTTGCAAAATTTTGTCCAGAAGAAATAATATTTGAAATACCAAAGGTAATATTAGATAAAGTAACTAAATTTTCCCCATCAACAAATTTAACTACACCGAAGTCTGTACCAGCACTCTCATAATTTATATAAAGAATTATATTTCCCGTATCCTCATTAATTGCAGTATTAGTAATTCCTGCAACCACTCCACTAATAGATCCCTGTATTTTTACTCCTATCAGTTTATCTAGATATAAATTTACGGGTAAACCTAAAAAGTCAGGTTCAATTTGAACATTTTCATATTTTAAAGTAAAAGTAATATTACCAGGTATTACTCTAGATCCTTCTTTAAAAAAGTGATTACCAAATTTTTCAATTTGGTTTTGAAGTATCGATTGTAGAGTAGTTAATTCTCTAGCTTGTACTGAATATCCGGGTCTAAAAAGAACTTTATGAAAATCTTTATTTGCATCAAAATCGTCAAAATAGGGAGTTCTATTTAAATTAGTTTCCTGTGGCATGATTGTTAAAACTGCAGTATGATTTTAATGTCTTCTTTCTGATTAGAAGTCCGAATTACTGAGGGTCTATTATCAACATATAAAATATCACCAGAATATTTTTCAACCTCTGGATAAGATACACCTTGTATAAAGGATTGACCAAGGTAATAAGTAAAATTATTTATCACCGTAGTTATACCTGGATTAGTAGAAGTTCCAAATGCTGTATCTATTGTTAAATTATTAGATCCACCAAAAATAGTTAAAGATCCACCTGTTCCCAGAGAAGATGAAAATTCAAATTGCTCATATCCATATTGGGGAGAAATTGGATTATTATATACATCTCTTTGTGTTGAAATTGAGACGTTCGATTCTTGCCAATATTTTATAACTCCAGTTACATTATCCCATGATGCAACTTTACCAACTGCAGTAGAAGCAACCCCGACACTTTGTCTTATTTGTGAGTCTATGGTATATGTTGTTGATGACACTTGTCCAGTTAATTTGAGTGCATATAAAGCACTTGCTTTTTGTTTCGTTAAAATAGAGGTTGAACTATAAGATTTTGGATCTTTGATAATTCCAACTCTAGCAAACTGATTTCCTATAACAAAATCTGGATCTATAGAATCATTTTCAAATCTAGAATAAATTAAAGTTTTAGTTGCACCAAGTTCTCTGTAGATATCATATCCATGCCCACCTTGGGGAGGGATAATCACCAAAAACTCTGCATCTTTGTCTGATAATCCATTAGTAATTCCTCTTGATTCTAAGTCAACTGTTCCAAATGTATAACCAGAACCACCATTAGTTACTGATATTGAAGAAACTTTTTGATCTGCTCCAACGACTATGGAACATAAAGCTCCACTACCATTTCCTTTGATTGGGACATCATTATAGATATTTGGTGTATATCCTTTTCCTCTATCGATAATAACTGCGGTTTTAATTTGTTGACTTATGGAAGTATTATCTCTTACTGCAGCAACATTTGTATTTGTATCCCAATCTGAAGGAACGGGCATGTAATCCGTAGAGTCAAATTTAACTAATTCTGATGGTTTGATGGTGTAAAGATATTTCCATAAATATCCATCTCCACTTACCCCAGCTGCTCTTGGTTCTAAATCAACAAAAGTTGGTTCATCTAGAGATGGTTTTCCGTTAGGATTATCTGGATCTGCTCCATTATTGATGCAAATATAAACTCTATAGTCACTATTGACTACGTAGTAGTTTGAGTTATAAAGATTAGTTGCTCCACTATTGGGAGCAAAATTATCTGCTGAATAATCATGACGATACATGTCATATGTAGTGCCAGATTCCCATGCAATTTTACGAACTACTTTTGAAATATCTGAAGAATTTAACTTCTTCATAGCAATCATAGTATCCCAAAATGTATTATATTGATCAAAATTGTCTACAGGTCCCGGTGGATTAGTATCCCAGTCAGCATCAACTTCTGTTGCATTGGGAAGACCCAAGAAAATATAATAACTTGAAGTTGTAGAAGTAACTCCAGCAATTAAATTATCGCAATTTAATATTCTAAATTGATTTGTAATTATCGCAGACATTTAAGGTTTTTTATTTATTTATGAGGTATATAGAGATCTCATAGAATTTAATCTAATAATAAGTGGTGCAGTTGACAATCCAGCAGTGCCATTTAATAAATCAACATCAAAATTAGTTGCAGCAGGACCTCTATTAAAATTATATATCCTTCCCCAACTATATCTACCAAAAAATTCACTGTTACCCAATCCAGTTAGATTGGAATGCGAAGAAACTTTAGTGGTAACACGAAGTAATTCTGATGTAGTTCCAACTCCAACGGCATTTCCTGTAATTTGTTCAACTTTATGAACTTGATATACATTGTTAATATATGATGTTCCTATCCCTAAAATTGAATCATCTTGATTGAGGGATGTTAATCCACTACCAATCACAGAATCGTATATAATAAAATAGTAACTTGATTGTATTCCCGATATTGTCTGTGCAGTTCCGACTTCGTTTGCATTTCTAAAAACAGAATTTTTGGGAATGTATAAATCAAAAGTAATTCCCGTAGTAATCCCAGAAATACTTGTAGTGCCTACACCACTGATCACACCTTCATCACCTTCATAGGAAACACTTGTTATTGTTTCTGATTTATATGATTCAGATTCAATAAGAATTTTTGGTGGATTTGAATAAGTGTATCCTGATCCAGGATTCGTTATTGATATAGATGATATTGTACCAAGACCACTAACTATGGCACTTGCAGTTGCTAAGGATCCTGAACGTGGAGTTGATATATAAACTTCAGGTGCAGTTGAAAATCCAATACCACCATCTTCGATAATTATATTTGAAATTGTTCCCGCTACAGAAACAATTGCAGTTGCAATAGCAGATCTTCTATCATTTTGTTCAAGTATCTTAATACTGTGTTTGGTAGTTGCCAGCATTTCTGGTGTATAATTAAACAGTGGTCTTACACTTTGAACAAAAATAGATGTAGTTGCAATACCTACAGATTTAATTGCTGTTGTCACTGGATATATGTTTGAATTTAATTCATCTCTACTCTTTGAAATTAGAGTTGAGTCTAAATAAAAATCTTCTTTTTGTTTGCACCATTCAACTGTTCTCTCAATTAAGGCATCGGAAGTAATTCCGGGACCAAAGTATTGAGTTGTATAAACAGAATCTACCGTTAATAATTCAGAAACTATCCTCTGATCTTGAGTATATACATCTCGTATTCCATTAAGTTGATCGACTAATTTTAATTTATCTCCAACTTTAATTGTAGGAACCACATTAACATCTACCACATCGGTTGATGAACCTTTAAAGAATAAAAGTTTTACAGAGTCTCCAAATTTAGGAGCTTCTAAAAATTCAATTTGAGATCCTCCATCAAAAATATAAGATTCACTTGGAAGTTGAAGGACATCATTAATAAAAACTAGAAGATTTTGCTCTGGTTGTATTGGCGATCCCTTCCTGACAATAAAGTTAGCAATTACTCCATTTTCTTTTAAAGTAAATGTCTTTTTAAATCCATCGAATTGATTATCAATATCATCTATTACTACAAATTGTCCGGGATACCAAGCATTAAAACTATCATTGTAAACTTCGTTAACTGTAAGTTGGAAAGGTCTATATGACAATGAAGAGTTAGTTGGTATACCCGTAGATCCTCCAATTTCTACTGTTAATACATTACCAACAGTGTAAGCATATCCAGTATTATTGAAAGTAAAATCAATAACACTATTTCCATATCCAACTACAATATTAACAGTTGCCTCTGTACCAATTCCACTGTTAGATGAATCGTATCTTAAAGGAATATTTTCATAATTTAATGGAGCATCAATAATAATTTCTGGTGGATTTGTACTTGTATAACTTGTTCCGGGATTTGTAACGGCTATTGAGACAATAATTCCATTAACAGCAGTAGCAGTTCCTATTGATACTCTTCCTTCAGATGTGGCAGCCGAAACTGTAATCGATGTTTGAATGCCAGGTCTATATCCAGAACCACTATTACCAATAGAAACTGATTGAATTGTTCCTGCAGCAGATACTATTGCAGTTCCTCCTGCAGATACAAGTGGTTGGAATCCATATCCTTGAGTAGAACCAACAGAAACTATAATTCCACCTCTAGGAACTCCCGCACTGTTAATATCAAATTTCATTGGACCGGTTCCAACTGTATTTTGACTGAAAATTACATTAGAAATACCCGAACTTTCAATAACTTCGTAGGAATAAGTTTGTCCCACTGCAACTGGGTATTTTGGTTTTTGGAAAACATTATTAATCAATAATATTCCAGCCGAAGCTGAGTTTGACGTTACAATTCCATTTATATTCTCTCCATTTGACTTAAGACTAAAGGTGTCCTTTAATCCATTAAATTGACTACTTACATTATCAAAAATGTAATTGTTAGAATATGCAGTGTTAGCTGATCCAACTTCAAAAGATCTTAAGAATATTCTACCTTGGAAAGATGAATTTTGATCTGAATTGATTTCATCTCCATGAGGAGCTTCTACAAAATAAATTCTATCGTCAACAATATTATACACTCCTTCATATTTTGTGATAACGGCGCCAGTTGAATGAATTCCAGAAGTTGTTCCTAACTGTTCTCTTCTACAAACAACTTTATTGGTTCCACCAATTCCAATATCAGTGATTATTAAAAATTCATTTTCAATTTTAATTAAATCTTTTGCGTAGAATCCAGTTACATCATTAAATTCAATTGGAGATATTGTAGAGACATTATCAGTATCTACTTTAACATGCGTAGTTTTTGCAGTAGATACTACGGGATTTTGAATTACGTTATCGATAACAATGAGTGATTTTGAATTTGACTTGAAGTTTGATTTAAAAACATGAGAACTTCCAATTCCAACAGCAGTGATATCAAAAACTTCTGGTTTTAATTTTAATGCTTTTTCTGGTGTTTCTGCAAATTTAACCAAATTTTCACTAATTTTTACAGCATAAACCGTATTTGGTAGAAAATCGGTAGATCCGACACCAGTGACAGTAGTAGTAGCAATTCCAACTCTAGTTCCATTTGTGGAATATTCTATTTTTTCTCCTGTAACAAAGAAGTGATTTGGAATATTAATTGTGTCTCTACTAATATTAACAACATTAGAAGATCCTCCATCAACAACTTTGCGGAATATGGGGAAAGATCTATGGGAGAGATTAAAATCTTTTGTTAATGATATTTGTGTTCCCTCATACCCAAGAGAAATTGTATCTGATCGTATTAATGAACTTAAAAGATCAACCTCTATTGGATCTTGTTTTGGGGATATTAGAATCGTTTTTTGATATACTCTTACTTGAGTTTCAATATTTTGATTTGGTGTAAAAGTTAAATGAGTTTCTGTTGTAGATTTAGCAGCTCCAATAGAACCAAGAGTTCCATTTGAAGAAATAACAGCGTATTCTGAAACCTGTGGATTTTTATCAAAATCGTTTGTTAATACAACCTCAGAAAGTTGTATTTCGTCGTTTGTTGTATCATGAATTTGAACATAATACAAAGCTCCTTCATGAGTATCACTTGTAAATCCTGCTACTCTGTTTTCTGTGGGAGAAGTTGATGCTGCAATTGAAACATATGAAGATGTGAGTTCACCTTTATATAAAACAAGGGTTCCAATACCAGTGACACTAGTGCTGCCAATTAAGGTTGATAAACCTCTTATATTTACTCCTATATTTGGATTTGGAGTAAATGTAATTAACATTTTTCCAACCGCAGTTGTGACACCAACTTCACCAACAACTCCACTTCCAAATAAAGGAGTATTATCACCAGAATCTACGTCACCAAATATTTCATAATAAACATCAGAACCATTATTAGTAATATTAACTTCGGTAAATTGAATATTTCCGTCACTAGAAGATGCAGAAAGCAAAACTTTTGCTGAAGAATAAGAGTTTGTGGAGATGGATACGACGGTGTTTGTCGTCGGTGAAGATGAAGAGGGAATAGTGATAGCGGTGCTTGCAAAACTAACAACATCTCCAAGAGAAGATGTTCCAATTCCAGTTATATTTAAATCTGATAAAGATACACTTATATTTGAAAGATTATAACTATTGTATTCGTATTTTGTAGGATAAAAGAGAATTTCTCCAAGATCACCAGATCTTCTAAATCCAAAACTTCCAAGATCTAATACTGTTTCGTTTCTACCATAAGCGGTAAGGTATCCATTGGCACCATCATAAACAACATTAACAATTATAATTTCCTTCTCTCCAAAATAACGAGCATCTTTAATTAAGATATAAAATTGTGCGGCATTGTATTGGGAAAGGTCAAAAGTGCCTACCACTGCATATTCAAAAATATTTGGAGTATCGTCAAAATATTGACTAATATCATCTATTTTTAAAACACGATTGGAAACAAATTCAGTATAATCTAAAAGTCTTAATGTATCAAAATTAATTTGATTAGAAATTAATGATGATTTAAAAGATTCAACGGATTCATTAGCAATCGCATAGTCCTCATAACAATCAAAATCTTTTTCTTGAATTATATCAACTAAAATATCAGTTTCAGATGAAAGAACTTGAAGATCATTTTCTGGATTAATAGGGGCAATTTCAGATTCTACTTGGAGATCTGAAAACTTTTTAAATCCTACTGTATGTGTTAATTCATCAACTTTATCATCCCATTTTTCAATAGGAACTTTAGATTTTAACGAATATGAAAAATTCTGATAGTAATCGCCATCCTGAAGAACTTGTAAAAATGTGCTTAGTTTTCCAGTATCTTTTTCATAATCTAGTTTTGTCTCTGTATATGGTCCAATGTTAAATTTTGCACTGGATTGATAATTCTTAATAACAAAAGATCTATTATCATTTACTCCACGAATAATTTCAAATGGTTTTATTTCTCTAGACGAGTTGTTAATTTTAAGTAACTTAAGAACTGGATCCCACTTTACAACAAATCCAACTTGTTCGTTTTTAATGTAAATTGGTTCCCCAATATTATACTTTGATTTTCCTGAAGATAATGTACTATCAAATTTAGGAAGATAACTTTCTGGAACTATTCTACCAAAAGAATTTGTTCCATTTTGAATCGAATTTGTACTTGAGAACAATCCAGGATCTTCTTCTATATCAAGTTTGTATTGAAGTACTCCTTTACCACCACCAATGTTGCTGGTAATTCCACTTAAAGTGAATAACTCATAACCATAATCAGAAGAATTATATCCTGCTCCAGTTGAGGTAATTCCTATACCCTCAATAAAAATTTTACTACCAAGTGCAAAGGGCCAAGATTTTGCGTCACTAAATCCAGTTGCTAAGTTAACTGTAACAGTTTTTGTAGTAGAATTAAAACTAATATTCGTGACTCCAATTCCATTGTTGTTATTGGCAGCAACAATATTTGGTTTATCAAATAAAGAATTTGTATTGGTTAAAATTTTAACTCCCGTTATCACATTACCGGATAGTTGTGGTTGAAGTTCGCATTCAGTTTTTATATCTTTTGATATGGGATCAATAACAATTAATTTTGGAGGAATAGAATATTTTTTGCCACCATACGTTACTTTAACCAAATCGATACTATAAAGTTCATCTACTTTTAATTTTTGAGGAAGTTGTGCAATAGGTTTTAAAGTTGGATCTGATGGATATTCAAATCCAGGAGTCTTAATTTCTGTTTTTAATATTTTTCCAATGTTAGAACTTTGTGCGGCTAGAATAGCACCAGATCCAGAGTTAGATACAACAGAGGTTATACCTGGAGCTGATTTATATCCCCTCCCACCAAATACAACATCAATACTAGATATTGATCCTAAAATATTTTTTTCTTTAGTTTTATATTTGATATAAGAATTACTTGAAGTATATGAATTATGCTCTACAGATCTTTTTAAATTAAAGGTAAAAGAAGTTGCGCCTACTCCAGAAATTTCATATGAACCATTAAATTTACTTTTAATTTTCGATAGGGTATTAAATTCATAAACATCTTTATCAATAATAATTTCTGACTTTTCTTGTGTTAGATAGGTTTTCCCTATTAAAGGTGTTAATTTGTAGAATAATTTTTGGGGAATGTGTTTTGTTACTTTTAAAGTTAATTTTGCGTCATTAGTAACTCCAATTATCCCTGTTTTAGTAACTTCAAAGTCAGGACTTTTTAAGGATGTTGTAAAAATACGAGAAAAATTGGAATTATCATATAAATTAAAATCAAATGCCTGAACTAATGAACCGCCGTTATTGTCAGCTAAAGATGAATCTGATAAATCAAAGATGACCGTATTTCCTTCAATTAAGGTTAAGGGGGGATTGATGGATGATATCTCATGTCCGGATCCAGCACTTGTGATATTAACATATGATGAATTTTTAGTTATTGATTGATAATACGAATCACTTAGTCTAAATTGATTGCTGTCTATTTTAATTATGTAATATATCCTATTTTGATTCAATCCGAAAGCTGGATTTGTTGTTGTGTAAATTACTTTATCTCCAGTTGAATAATTATGATTTTGTATTGTAATTATACTTGTTGACGTATTAATGCCAGATCCACCAAAACTTCTTGGATTTATTATCAGTCTTCTATTTGCCGAATTATATTTAACTACTATACTTGTAGCAATTCCAGGAGAAACTTCCAATTGAACCGAATTTCCTACTTGTAAATTATGATTATTTTTCGTTCTTATTGTAGCAATATTTTTTTCAACTTTACCTGTTATTTGTTCCTCTTGCGTTTTAAAACTATGGAAATTACCTGTACCATAAGTTAGAAAATAAAGCACATTTGCAGTTGAACCAATGCCCACAAATCCACCAGTAGATCCAATCCCTATTGGTGTTGTTGAAATACCGATTGCATCATCATTGAATTTGGCAACATAAACATGAGAGTTATTAGATAAAGTGGTACTACCAATCCCAGTGGAGGAAACTACAATTGAATTTCCATCTTCATTTGAATATAAAAGTTTTTGTCCAGTAGTAAATTTATGCTGTGGAATATAAATGGTTTTTAAATCTACGATTTTATCAACAAAAATAGATCCACGAGAAATAGATATTGTTGTAGTAAGTCCAACAGTTCCAATAGCTACAGAATGTTGTGGTTCAAAAAATACTTTTCTTTGAGAATTTGTGCTTACATTAGTTGTAAATCCACTATTATAAGTAAATCTTCTGGGATCTTCTTCTACTATGGTTCCAATACCAACAGAATTTAATCCAACCTTTCCTCCATATTCTCTTTTTACTGTTACTTTTTTAAAAGTAGTATCAACATTAAGAACAAGAAACTTTTCAGTTCCTATCCCCGGTTGATTTATTTTTAAAATATCATTTTCTCTAAGAACATTTGAATCTACTGAGTTTTGGAAATATAAAAAGGTTGTTAAACCAGTGACTCCAGTTGTTCCAAGACCAACTGCAAGAGCAAATTTATTGGATGGAACATTAATTTGATAGAATCCACCAAGATTAGAATAAGCATTCGAAGAAAGCCCAGATATATTTACAAAATCTAAATTCTTTAATGAGTGTGGAGTAGTAGATACTCCCTCCACTAATCCTCCGGTAGTTAAGACGTTAAAAGAAACATTTTCTAATGCGGTTATGGATGATGCTAAAGATATTATTCTATCTTCGAATATCTCACTGATTCGTGCTGTTGCACCAGATCCATCAGTTTCAGTATTATCAAAGGATATTTTATCACCAACTTCATATCCGTATCCAGCACTTGTAATACCAATTGATTCAACTTGTCCAATTGAAGAACTTGAAACCTCTATTAAATTATTTGTTAATTTTTGAGGTTGAATAATTGATTCGCACTCTGCTTCTTCTTGATTTAGTTTATAGGGGTAAGAATTTCTAATATACTCATTTGAAGTTAAATCAATGTCACTTTGATTTGATGATGGTAAATTATTAAATTTATTTGGAATTGATTTATATGTGTTTCCAATAACATAGGGGAATACTGGTCTTCTATATTTTTTATATGAATTATCGTAACCATTTAAAGAATTATTGATTGTTGTAAAATAAGCATAAATTCCATTTGGATAGTCTGGAGTCTTACAAAATCTACCATTATGCTCATCAAGATCTCCACTATTGGTAAAAGCATAATCCTCTACAAAAAATCCAGGATCAAATCCAGGTGGACGATTTGTTTGTGTTACCAATTCATATCCAGGAGACAAAGCTTTAATTGCTCCGCCTGTTGGGTTTGAATATCCATATGGACCATAAATCGGATGCCCGTCATAAGACCATCCTATAATGGGAGAGTGATCTGTTGAAAGTATTTCATTATTATTAAATATCAAGTCATTATTTTGATAATTATTGGATCCACTTACATTTTTGGAAAAAAGATTTTTTCTTAATTCTCTTGGGGGGAATAAATTAACATATTGTAATTCATTAACAATTCCAGGAACTATTAAACCATCGTCATCAGATGTAGCAAATAAATTTTTATATTTTTCAACTAAATTAACTGTCCATCTTTTTATATTTGCATGGAATTTTGCATTTTTGCCACTAGAAATAACTGTTATTTCACAATTGTCTGTTCTAAATCCAACACCGCCATTTTCTACTTTAACAGATGATAATTTTCCATCAATACTTATTGGAGTGAGTTTTGCATATGATCCACTTCCGATAAATTTAAAAGATGGTGATGAATTATATTCACTACCAGAATTTAAAACAATAATGCTTTTAATTTTTTCTCCAGAAATAATTGGTTTTACTACAGCATTTTTGCCACTATTTAAACTAATTTCTGGTTGCTTATCAAAATTAATTATATCAGTAGAACCATATCCTGTTCCATTATTAGTCAATTGAATTGATGTAATTTCTCCTCTAAAAATTGGTTCTATGATTGATTGGAATTTAGAAGTGTCGGTCCTGTCAACTCCTATTTTTCCGTTAATAGTTACTCTGATTGGAGGATAATTAAATGAATGAATTCCTGATCCTTTTGAATTTAAATTAATGTATTGGTTTGTTAGATAAAATTCTTTTGATACTGTCGTACCTATTCCAGTAGAACATAATCTAAAATTATCATCGTCTAATTTAAGAACAAAATAATTTTTTGAAGTATCTAATCCAAGAATTACATTTCCCGTTGTACTATAAGTTACAATCTCCCCAGATTTAAAATCATGATTTTTTATATTAATACTACTATTTGATGTATTGACACCTACCGAATTGACGATTCTATTTTTGTTTTCATAACCATTTCCAGAATTTACTACTTGTATTGAACTTATAATATTTTTTTGTTTTAGGGAAGTAAATTTTTGATTCCCTGTTCCTGGACTAGTGAGATTTATTTCATTAGTTTGATTAATAGAATCTTGTTGGTTATTGTAAATTTTAATTGACTGATCATTTACAACTGAAATATAATATATTGAATTATCTTGAAGATAATCTTGGGTTGTAATGTCTCCTGTTGTAGTTCCTATTCCAATTTTAGTCCCATTAAAAGAATCATATACTACCTCTTCACCATTATTAAATTTATGTTCCGTATTGAATCCAATAAAATTAGACGTTGTGCTTATAAACCCACCAAGAGCCGTTGAAATACCGATTGCATTAAAATAAACTTCATTATAAATTTTGGACATTTTTGCTTCAGCAATAACCCCTGTTCCATTTCCTCCGGAAATTGAAATAGATGGAACATCAATGTATCCAAATCCACCATCAATAACTTTAATTTCTTTCAGAGATCCCTTTACAGAGCAAGTTCCTGTAGCTCCAACTCCAGTAGAATCTAAAATTTTGAGTACAGGAGGATTAATAATGTCATAATCTTCACCACCATCTAAAACATCAATAGAATCAATTGAACCATAATAGACAACATCTTCTCCCTTATAATTTAATATTTCAACACCATTCATCAAAATTCCCACTCTTGTTTGTGGTTTAGTTTCTGCACTTTGTTCTTTCGAGTTTATTGGTTCTTCAATTCTTCTTACAATTTTTTGAGAAGATAGTGACTTTCCTACATTCTTAATTGGAGTTACTGTAATTGATACTGGATCTTCCAGATAATTTTGAAAAGTTACGAATAAATTATTTTTAATATTTGAATTACTTAGGGATAATTTAAAAGTATCATTACCTATTTTCTTGACGACATAATTTTTTACGCCCAAAGAAAAAATATCTTGGCTTGCAGACAATCTAACTACATCACCCGTAAAAAATTGATGATTTGGAATAACAAAATTAGTTACTTCAGATAAACCGATTAAAGTTAAACTTTTAGATCTATTTGTTGCTCTAATTGTATATGATGGTAAAGATGATGATGTGACTACAACTGAACCTTCATTATCGTAAACATTTTGGATATCTGAAGTAAAAGAATTTTTTGTTATTGAAGAGTCAGTTATTTTTATTAATCTACGAACAAAGTGCTGATTAGAAAAAGTATTGGCACTTGAAAAATTTAAATTTGCAGATACTTGAAATTTTGTATCTGAAATGATTCTTTCAACTTTTGTGTTAATTACGCTGCTATTAATTTTATTAACAAATTGAAGATCGTCGTTTATTGATAGTAAATGGTCATTGTAAGATGTTACGACAAAATACTGTCCGTTTGGGGCAATTGATTTAATATTAAATTTTGTGGATGTATTAAATTTCCAAGAATTAAATTTTGCATCTTTTTTATCTTTTATCAAACCCAAACTTTTAATTAAGATTGGATCTCCAGACTCATAATAATATTCCTCTTCATCGTTTAAAATTATTTTTTCTAATACTCCGGTAATTCTAAAATCAATTCTGTTTCCATTTTCGTCGAGTCCATATGATTGATATTCTGCAGATTCAATATCATCTCCAATTGTAGATGTTGGAACATTTGTACAATTTAAAAATTGATTGTTAGTTTTATCAGTATAAGTTACTTCCGTCTCATTAATTATTAATGTTCCCGAATTTGAAAATCCAATTGTAGAATCAACTGTCAAGTCCGATCCATTAACTTGTACTAATTTTGTTTTTGGATGTACTTTAAAATTTCCGTAAATTGATCCAAAAGTACGTGTATCTCTATCATAACCAAAATCAATATCGAGAACATAATATAATTCTTGATTAAAATATTTTATTTCAACATTAGATAAAGATCCATAAGAACTTGTTGTTTTTGATGCTGTTTTTATTTCTTGAAATATTGAAGATCCTTCTAAATCTAAAACATTACCATTGATTGGTTTTACAACCATTCGATTGACAACTCTATAATCATTTGCAGATGGTTTTAAAAGATAATCTTGTGGATTTATTGTTTTGACATTTTCTCCGTATAATGCTTTGAATAAAATATTATTTGCTTTTGGAGTCCCTTTTGTAGAATAAAAATCTTTAGATTGAATTAAAAAATTTTTTTGGTCTAATTCGGAGTATAATTCAATATCTTCAAAACCAGGTAAGAATTGTATTTTTATTTTTCTAAAAAACTCTTTGAGAAAAAGAGTGCTTAAGTTTTCTACCTTTGATCCAACTTCATGAGTGTCATTTTCTGTTGTCTCATATGACACTTGCTTCCCAGAAAAATTATAAGAGGTAATTCCACTAAATCCTCTAATGCATCCTTCAAAAGATGTTTCCGTGATAGAAGTGTAAGTAATAACTTCATTATTAATTTTTAGTAGACCATATCTATCAGGCCAACCAAAAGTGCTTTCAACTTTTATAGAAGTATCTGTAAAATCACAAAATTCTGTAGTAACAGTGCTGCTATCGTTTAAAACTTTAGATGTGTAATTATCAGTTTTAATTAAACTATCAATATTTTTTGCAATATTGATAGGTTCAGAAAAATTTTCTTGAGATTCGTAGTACTGTTTTAAGAATGGTGCAAATAAAGGATATTCCTCTTGCATAAAAAGAGGAATTTGAGATTCTACGTTATATTTAACAGAAATTTTTGATTCGGTCATATTACCTGCTTATTGGTCCATTAGAAAAACTTGAAGTCCTTACATATGAGAATCCTGAAGTATCGGCACCAGATGAAATTGTATCTGAAATCATATTGATATCTAATGTGTTTGAATCTATTTGTAAAAACAGATCCTGCAATCCAACTACATCATTCGATTCTGAAATTGCTTCAATTTCTATAATACTTTCTGGATTTTTTATTTCAGTTTCTATTATATTTAATACATTTAGAATTATCTCTCCTTTCACATAATCAACTGATCCAACATTGTTCCTTAAAATTTCATATTGATTATTTGATGTTTTTTTGAATAAAAAGATTTTTCCTTTTTCGCCATTTTGATCTGGATAATCTGATAAGTAAAGATCACCAGTTATTCCACTAACTTTAAATGCTGTAGATTTTATATTGAAGGGAGTTCTTTTTCCTGTAGTATCGTATTTTAGATGGAAAGCATTTCCAAAACATATTTCATAATCAGCAAAAGTATTTAAAGAAGCTCTCAGATCTCTTCTCATTTTAATTTTAGTAATATTTGAAGTAATTGCTGGATCAACATCATCAATTATTTTGAGAAGTTTGCTATATTTCAATCTACTACCAAATTGATTTAATTCTGTCGATCTTGCAAAAGAAGTGAGATTATTAATGACTTTAGTTTTTAAATCATTTGGTGAAGTTGACAAATTGGAATTATAATAAACTGATGAATTTACTTCTATGAAAAGATACTTTATGTCCACAACTTCGGGCAAAATTCCCACAACAGAATATTGTTTCAAATCTTTTACGATTTTTCTTTTTACGATATTTGAAATATAATTATAGTTTCTCGGTTTAATTGCAATAAAAACTTTTCCGTATTGTGGAGGATCTAAATTCTCTCCACCAAAAACAGTTACTGTTTCTGCTTCTGGGAAAATTTTTGGAACAATAGATTCATAATCGGAAGCAGTAACAGCTCTATTTTGAGATGAATATAGTTTGGGGGCATAATTGCGAACCGATGAAATATTTTCTATATCATCTCCACCCGCAGAAGTTTTAAGAGTTGTTAAATTTGATATTCCGGAAGAAATTATATTTCCATTATTGTCAACTATTTTTCCACTAAAAGAAAAAAGTGAAATGCCGTTTCCCAGTTTTCCTTTTGTAATAATATAAGATACTGTAACTAAATTTCCATTTTCTAATTTTTTACCAAAATTACCATCACCAAATAATAATTCATATCTCTGATCTTCTATTTCTTGCAATAAGAAAATTTTACTTTGACTATCTGTATTTGAAATATTATCTACAAGTTTGAACTTATTTTTAACTATATCTCCAGAACTATTCTGGACTGAAACTCTAATTGTAGAAGTATCAATTCCTGAATTGTCCAGAATAAATCTTTGATTGTATTGTGAGGTATTTACGAGAAAAGTTTGTGTAATTAAAGTTCCTTCGATTATTTCAACATCTTCGAATGTTGCGATATTATTGGTAACTGGGACGGTAACATCATCAGGAATACAAAAAGAATAACTTTCTGTACCAAATGCATTTGAAGATGCACACACTCCTTTCTGAAGAGTCAAAGTAAGTGGAGTTACATTAAGACCACTTGTATCAACAACAAAAGAAATTGAAGAACGCGCAGCTGCCTTTGACTTTGGAATATATCCTATATTTCTAGCTAAAGAAACAACATTCTCTCTTAGTGTAGCACTGTCAATAAAGACTTCATTGCAAACCATATTTGCACTGAAAGAATTCAAATATGTGTTGTATGCTAAAATATCAATCAAAGTTGATAAATTAGATCCTTCATAATCAAAATCAGTAAAGTTTGGATTTACTCTCAGATAATCTTTAATTGTAGATTTAATCTGATCAAAATCTAAATTTGAAAAGTTTATCTGTGGCATCTATCGAACCGTTTGGAGTACAAAATTAATTTTTTGTGGAGGTATTGAAGATCCTATCACTTCATAATCAAGTAAGACATGATAACCATTTTGATCAAAGTCGGGTGTGACTATAACTGATCTTAATGAAACTCGTGGTTCAAAGTTATTAATCACATTCCTGATTTCATTTTCAATATCGGTGGTAACACGAGTATCTAAAACTTCAAATAAGGTTCTATTTAGTCCTGTTCCCAAAAGTGAGTTAAAAGGACGTTCACCATTTAACGTAAGAATTAAATTTCTTAATGATCTACTAACAGCACTGGCATCATTAATTGAAAGTAAGTCATAAGTAATAGGATGAACCTTAAAGGAAAGACTTATATCCCTAAAACCACGACTAACGTTCTCTAAAGGCACTGTTATGTACTAATACTGACTTATTTATACTAAAAAAGGGTAGTTTGACTACCCTTCAAAACTAAAATTTAGTCTCATAAAGAGGTTCGGTTCCATATTCCCAATCATCATAGTCATCATCATTACGAATTTTTTCATGAATTTCGTTTTGAACGTGAAAATCATGTTTTTTTGGAGTTAAATCATCATTTGCAATCTCACGAAGCATTTTTTGTTGTTGAATTTTGTTCTCCCAACCATATTCACTTGCCAAATATCGAGTTCCCCACTCATTTTTCATGAGATTTTCATTTTTATCGATTTGTTTGGTCATTTTGTTCTCCTGATTCGTTAAAATCAGAACTTTTTACGGGGTTGCTATCCCGTTCTTGTGCTGTTTTCCAAAAATATTCATCTTCATTCCCCATACCAAGACGATTGTGACCATTTTCAACCTGATAGTAACG
>Ga0194130_10002789_pt1 | contig 24612 bp, 17 predicted proteins | sample TA2KigsurfametaG_FD_160084 | JGI IMG/M metagenome (GOLD analysis project Ga0194130, IMG submission 160084) | Freshwater microbial communities from Lake Tanganyika, Tanzania - TA2015050 Kigoma 12 surface | ecosystem: Environmental > Aquatic > Freshwater > Lake | place: Tanzania: Lake Tanganyika... | reverse complement strand
TGCGGATCGCGGCATCGAGGTCGACCTTGCCCGCGAGGGCGAGCACGGTGTTGTCTGGGCTGTATCGCGCCGTGAAGTAATCACGCATGCTGCCGATGTCCATGGACTTGATTGAATCAGGCGTCCCGAGCACTCGGTGGCCGAGCGGATTGCTGCCATGGAACGCCTCGGACGCACGCTCATACAGCGGCCAAAAGGGGTTGTCTTCGTACATGGCGATCTCCTCGAGGATCACCTTGCGTTCCTCGTCGAAGTCCTCGCTCCGCAGCGCTGGGCGTAGAAGGTCCGACAAGAGCGAAACGGCTTCGCCTTGGTGATCTGGCAGCACATGCGCGTGATACGCCGTCATGTCGATCGTCGTGAAGGCATTGTGCTCGGCACCAATCGCATCGAAACGACGGTTGACATCCTGGGCGGCCACTGATGCCGAACCCTTGAACATCATGTGCTCGAGGAAGTGACTGACGCCCATGAGGCGAGATGGTTCGTCACGACCACCCGTGCGAACGAAGTAACCGGCGGCCATAGTGTGGGCCCCTGGATCGATCTCAGCGATGATCGTGAGGCCGTTGGGCAGGCGGTGTTCGTTGTAGGCCGTACGCATGACAATGATGCTAGCTGTGTTGTGGATCCGTTCCGCGTCGTTGTACGACCCGCGTGCCTTGTGGTATCGGCCCGAAGAATGCAGTTTGTGTCGCTGGTTCAAGCTGCAGGTGGTGGCGCACACAGGCCGCCAGGAGTGTGGCGCCACGAAGCGCATCGGCCGCCGCAAGCGCAGGATCACGCCGGATAGCTCGATCAATCGCCAAGAGTGTTGATGACCGGACCGTCCAGGTTTGCTCAGTGGTGTGCTCAATGCAACCCATTCCGGGATCGAAGGCGCATGTCTCGGTGGTCGGTATGGTCAACCTTGGTCCGAATCCCGTCTCACCCAGCAGTGACCAGAGAAAACGCACCATCGAGGCATCGACTTCGCCTGCGGTGAATCCATGGAAGGTTGCCACGATGTTGTCGAAGAGTTCTGGGTGGGGATCATATGGTTCGAGCATGCGACCAATGCACTCGAGCACGTACCACGCACCCGTGTTGGCGCGTGATGAATTCCGAAGCGCTGGCCATGATTCCGATGGCGACCATGACGTTAATGTGCAGAGGTCGCCAGTCCGGGCCTCGATCCACGAGAGTTCACCCATGGTGAGCAGGTCCATGCCACCAGAAAATGCACCGCGCTCTCGACGAGCTCCCTTTGCAATACCCCGAACGATGCCGGATGTCCGGCAGAACATGCCCACGGTCTGGCTTGTGTCACTGAAGTCCCAGTGACGGATGCAGATGGCTGGTTCGTGGTGCGTGGCCATCTGGCTCACGCTGTTGACGACACCATGACACGGTTGCGTCCAGCCTGCTTGGCTTGGTAGAGCGCCGCATCTGCAGCTTTGAGCATCGATTCGGCTGTATCCCGGCCCGGGCCGAAATCAGTGACGCCAAAGCTCGTGGTGACCACAAGTCCTGGATGATCACTCCAGGTGATGTGTTCGATCTGTTCGCGATAGCGGTTGGCGACTTCCTCAGCCTTGACCGCTGTCGTCGATGGCAGGATCACGCAGAACTCCTCGCCGCCATAGCGGCACGCTACATCAGAGCTTCGGCCACTCGACAGAATCTGGGCGACGCGCTCGATGACGAGGTCACCGAATGGATGGCCGAAGTGGTCATTGTGGTGCTTGAACCGGTCGATGTCACAGAGAATCATTGAAAGCGATTGGCCGTGGCGACGCGCTTCGTCCACCTCGGCCGTGAGGCGCTGGTTCATGTAAGCACGGTTCCAGAGGCCGGTCAGCCCGTCGATCTGGGCCTTTTGGGCCAGCATCTTCATGAGTCGCTGCGAACGGATGGCGGTCCGGACGCGGGCCTTGAGTTCCACCACCTCGAAAGGCTTGCTCACGAAATCGACGGCTCCCTGGTCAAGCGCACGGACTTTGTCCATCGCCTCCTCAGTGCCGCTGATGAAGATCACGGCAATGTCCTGTGTGAGGGGATCGTTCTTGAGTGTGGTCAGGACATCGAAGCCATTCATGTCCTCCATGTCGATGTCAAGAAGGATGACATCAGGCTGCAGTTCGCGCGCCATCGCAAGACCCTCGCGGGCGTTGATTGCACCATGGATCTCCAGGCGCTCGTGCTGCAGCCGGAACTTGAGCAGCCGATGGATGAGTTCGCTGTCGTCGATGGCAAGAAGGCGCGCAGCAGCAGCCGTGAACGACATTGGATCGCTTGAGGTCATTGGACGACCCTCATGCACAATGTGATCAGCATCTGGGCGGCCACCCGGGCATCATCGATGCGTCGCTCGCGAATGGCAAGGTCGACGGCCCGCGCAGCATCGGTCACTTGTGGAAATCCGTATCCGCCACCCGCTCCCTTGAGTTGGTGCGCCGCGGTGCGAGCTTGCTCGATCGCACCCTGGTTGATGTGATCCAGGATGGCATGAGCCTGTCCAGGGAGTGATGCTGCGAATTCTCCGATCAGGATGGCCATGTCGGGATCGTCTGCGAACTCGCTCGTGATGGGTCCTTCGTCGGGCATGACGCTCTCAAGAGGGTACGCCAAGGCGGTGCCGCGCTAGCATGGATCCTTCCGCCACGGACCGCCCATGATCCCCAACCCTCCCGCCAAAGACGGTCAGCTTTCATTCCTCTGGCTGCCGCCCCACCGTGTGCAGGGTTTCAGCGTGGCGGGGGAACAGACCATGGTGCATGTCCCGGAACTCGAAGTGGCCTTCGATGTTGGTTTCTGTCCACGAGTGCTGGTGCCGTGCCCATCGATCGCCCTCTCGCACGCGCACATGGACCACATTGGCGGGCTGCCATACTGGTTCAGCCAGCGGTACTTCCAGAAATTGCCCCCAGGCAAGGTGCATTGCCACCATGCCATCGCCCAACCCTTGCTCAACATGATGAAAGGTTGGGTCGACCTTGAGCGCCAACAGACACCACATGAGGTGATTGGCATGGAAGATGGCCAAGAGGTCCTCTTGAGGCCAAACATCTGGCTTCGGGCAATCGAGGTGCGGCACACGGTTCCCGCACTGGGATTCGTCGTCATTGAGCGTCGCAACAAACTCAAGCTGGAGTTTGTGGACTTGCCGGCTGATGCATTGCGCGAGGCCAAGGCGCGGGGTGAGTCGATTACAAGGCAGATCGACATCCCGCTCATTGCTTACACGGGCGACACAGAGATGGGTCCCTACTTGTTGCGTGATGAGTTCCGGCAGGCACAGACCGTAGTGACCGAGTGCACGTTCTTCGATCCTGAGCATCGTGGTCGTGCGGCCACCGGCATGCACTTGCATGTGGAGGACATTCGTGAGCTCCTGCAGGCATGGTCGGCGCACGACGTTGTGGTTGTGCACCTTTCGCGCCGCACGATGCTCTCGTACGCTCGGAAACGACTGGATGAAGTCGGTGGCGAGGGACGGGTTCACATTCTCATGGATCACCGCGCCGCGCGGGCTCGTTATGAGCGCCAAACCAACGAGGATCGGCAAACATCCGAGGTCTCGGGGGGTTCGGATGGTCCCGAAGAACCAAACACCTCGTGATGTATCGATCGGGGCATTGATGCTCCGGCAGCCGCCACCTATATTTGGCCCCCCGCCCAGCACCTGGGCATACCCGGCAGGGATGCCGCTCAACACGACGAACTGGACTGGGATCTCATGGGAACCGCTTCAATGCGCATGCATGACGATGACTTGAAGGCTTCACTCATCGCCTTTCTGCGCAAGCACCACACCGAGGTGTGCAGGCAGTGGTTCGATGACATCTGCTTCGGCGGGATCGATGGTGGTGTGCTCCGTCTCGTTGTAGGGGAGCCAGTGCAGTTGAACTACTTGCAGCGGGCGTGCGGGCCGCAGTTCACGGATGCGGCGCAGGCTGTGACTGGGCGATTGTTGGCAGTTCGGTTCGTCGGTTCAAGTCCTGAACTCGTGCATGAGCCGGCACCTGATGCCGTAACCGCCGACATGCCTGGGTTCGGGGAGCAGATGCTGCTCTCGCCGGATTACTCCTTCGGCACCTTCGTCGTTGGTCCAAGCAACCGGTTGGCGCACGCGGCCGCGCTGGCTGTCGCCGAGAAGCCGGGTCGTGCCTACAACCCCTTCTTCATCCATGGCGGCGTCGGGCTCGGCAAGACCCACTTGCTCCAGGCTATTTGCCAGACGTTCATCCGTAATCGGCCCTCCACCAAGCTTTGTTACATCAGCTGCAGCACATTCATGGACCTCTTCCATGAATCCGTGAAGTGCGGTCGCATGCAGGATTTTCGTCTGCGTTTCCGCAATGTGGACGTGCTGGTGATCGATGACATTCATTTCCTCTCCAAGCGGGACCACTCGCAGGAGGAGTTCTTTCATACGTTCAATGCGCTGCACCAAGCAGGCAAGCAGATCGTGCTCTCGAGTGATGCGGCGCCAGAGGACATCCCGGAACTCGAAGAGCGCCTGGTGAGCCGGTTCAAGAGCGGGCTCGTGGCGTGTGTGGAGCGTCCATGCTTCGAAACTCGTGTGGCGATCGTCAAGTCGAAGGCCATGTTGGTCGGTGTCGAACTTCCAGACGAGGTTCCGGCGTACATCGCCGCGCGCATTGATTCGAACATCCGTGAACTCGAGGGTGCGCTCACGCGCGTGCGGGGTCACGCCGCCGCAAGCGGAGTCCCCATCACGCTTGAGAGCGCCAAAGCCGCGCTACATGATCTTGGTTCGGGTTTCGGCGCACCAAGCCTGCAATCGATCATCCTGGCCGTCACGCGCTACTACGACATCAAGCTCGCGGACCTGATGTCTCGTCGACGAACGAAGTCAATCGCGCTGCCACGCCAGGTCTGTATGTGGTTGGCCCGACGCCACACCCGGTTCAGCCTTGAAGAGATCGGCGGTCATTTCGGCGGCCGAGACCACACCACCGTCCTGCACGCCATCCGAACCATCGAAGAGCGCAGGACTTGTTGCCAAGAGCTCGGTCGGGCCGTGGAAGAGATCGAGCGATCTCTCGGTCCGAGAACAACGGCATAGCCCGTCCGGGGCTTTGGTGGGAAGCTGTGGACAAAGTGTTTGGTGGCGTCGCGGGCTCTTTGTGTTCAAGGCGCGCATTGTTCGAAGCGTGGGTCCTGTGGTGCGCGGCGCTCACTGGCTGAACAGGCTGTCTTGGCTTCTGTCACAAAGACCGACATGTCATCCACACATGAAAGTTGTCTTAAGTTCTTGATTTGACTCGCCTTGTGTTTTGATTCGTCGGTCTATCCACAAGCCATCAAGCACTCTTCCTACGACGACGATGTCTTTTCTTCTCTCAGAGGAAGGGACGGAACTCCTGTCAGGACTGGCATGCGGTGCACCAGACAGTCGTCCGGCCCGCCACCAACCCGGATTTCAATGGCTGAGAGCACGCGACGCATGGCTGGCCTGCCCGTCCATAGACCCTGAGCGATGCCTGGAAGGCCCCTGCGCCGCCCCCCATTCGTCGGTACGTTCGAATCGTGCTTCCACCACTCGCGAGGGCAGATCGCATGATGGAGCCAACGGCCCGGCCGAGCGCCTCGAATTGAAGTGAGGTGAGCCGGTCACAGGGGCGCTGTGGAGCGATGCTGACCAAGGAGAGGGCTTCGTCGGCGTAGATGTTGCCCACGCCTGCAATGGTGCGCTGATCGAGCAGCGCCGCCTTGATGGCACGGCGGCTCGAGGCGATCGGCGTTGACCACCCAGTCGGCAGAGCAAGCGCATCGGGACCCAGGTGCGACCAGCGCGCCGCGAGCGCCGCGCGATCCTTGAGCCAGGTGATGCCACCAAATCGCCGAGGATCCACGAATCGAAGCTCACGCGATCGATCCAGCGTCCAGGCGACGTGCGTATGCGGCTCGAGCGGCGCAGAAGCAGGCACGACACCAAACGAGCCGGACATGCCCAGCTGTACGACGAGCACGCCGCCGTTCGCCCCAACCAGCGCAAGCTGCTTGCCATGACGGAGGATGTCGTGAATGCGAGCCCCAACCAGCAATCGATCCGCCCGGCGCGAGACGCCGGTTACGACGCTCCAACGATGCACGCGGGCATCGATGATCGTGGATCGCCGCAGAGCGGCGCGCACTTCACGGGCGACAGCTTCGACTTCTGGGAGTTCCGGCACTCGAAAATCTGCGGGAAATGCCGCATCCGAAGTATAGTTTCTCATCCCCTTCGGATCCCATCCGGGAAGCCGTCGGTCCACATGAAAGGCTAGCCATGGACGCTCCCGCATCGCGCATCACAGGTTCGAGCATGCTTGAGCGATCTGCCTCCGTCAAAGGCGCCTATGAGGCCCTTCGGCAAGAGCTCGCCGGCACGATCGTGGGGCAGGATGATGTGGTGCAGCAGTTGCTTCTGGCAATCCTGTGCGGCGGTCACGCGCTCGTCGAGGGGGTGCCTGGCCTGGCCAAGACCTTGATCATCGGATCGCTTGCGAAGACGCTCTCGCTCGACTTCAAGCGCATTCAATTCACACCTGACCTTATGCCGAGCGACGTGACCGGTACCGAGGTGATCCAGGAGGACAAGGCCACCGGCACGCGCGAGCTGCGGTTCATGCGCGGGCCTGTCTTCGCCAACATCGTGCTTGCCGACGAGATCAACCGGACGCCACCCAAGACACAGGCCGCGCTGCTTGAGGCAATGCAGGAAGGCCAAGTCACCTCCGGCGGAACCAATCACCAGCTTCCCCGACCGTTCTTCGTGCTGGCCACCCAGAACCCGATTGAGCAGGAAGGCACCTATCCGCTGCCCGAGGCGCAGCTCGACCGCTTCATGTTCCTGATCCGGATCGGCTATCCGACCGAAGCCCAGGAACTAGAGATCGTTCGCCGCACGACCGGTCGATCACGACCGGAACCCAAGCGCGTGCTGGGTGCCGAGGACTGCACGGCGCTGCAGGAGATCGTGCGCGAGATGCCTGTGCCGGATCATGTGATCTCGTACGCCTTGCGGATTGTCCGTGCGACCCGCGGCAGCGACGCATCTGCACCGTCGATGGTGAAGGACTACCTGTCATGGGGCGCCGGTCCGCGCGCGAGCCAGTTCCTGGTGCTTGCCGCCAAGGCCAAGGCGCTACTCGACGGCGACCAGCATGTGATGGTCCACCACATCCGGTCCGTGGCGCTTCCAGTGCTCCGCCACCGCATCGTGACGAACTTCAATGCACAGGCCGATCGAGTGACAAGCGATGATGTGATCGCTTCGCTGCTTGAATCCATGCCTATCGAGTCCACCGATCCTGTGACGGCCAAGGGCCTTGATCGCACCATGCCGGTGCAGTGAGCCCTGCCGTGGCGACTCCAGGCCTTCGTGCCGAGCAATACCTCTCGCCCGAGACGCTGGCGCAGCTTGCGCCATTCGAGCTTCGCGCGAAGATGGTCGCCGATGGCGTGATGAATGGCATGCACCAATCACCGCTGCAAGGGATGGCGGTCGAGTTTGCGGCGCACCGCCAATACACGGCAGGCGACAGCATCCGTCATCTCGACTGGAAGGTGTTTGGTCGCAGCGACAAGCTGTACGTCAAGGAGTACCGCCAAGAGACCAACCTTGATGTGATGATCCTGGTGGATGGATCGGCAAGCATGTCGTTCGGAACGCTCGGCGTGAAACAGGGCTGGGGCGGCACTGACGCCACGCGGCGCCGTGGCGCATGGACCAAGTTTGACCATGCCACAGCAAGCGCCGCGGCGCTGGCATTTCTCTGCCTGAGCCAGCGCGATCGGGTGGGTGTATCTGTCGGCGCAGATGGCTTGCGCGGCACCGTTCGCAAGAGCGCGACGCGTGACCAGTGGCGATCGATCGTTCGATGCCTTTCGTCTGAACCGGTCGAGGCACGCTTCTCTCCTGCGGCGTGCATCAATCAATTGCTGGCACAAACCTCCCATCGCACGCTGTTCGTGATCTTGAGCGATTTCCTTGGCGATCCTGAGGGATTGCGCAGCGCACTAGCCCGCCTGCGCCATCGCGGGCATGACGCGATGCTCCTTGCCATGCTCGACCACAGGGAACTCACGCTTGATCTGGATGTAGAGGCGCCGTTCATTGGGCTCGAGGGCGAGGGTGCGCTTGATGTGGATACACGGACGATCCGCAAGGCCTACCTCGAAGAGCTGCAACGGCACCTGCAGTTGATCGATCGCCAGTCGCGGGCATTTGGCTACGACGTCCAGGTCTTCGACACACACGAGTCAGTCGGGCCGGTCCTCGCCGCATTGTTGTCCCGGCGCGAGGGCATGATGGGCGGAGGCCTGCGATGACCTTCATTAGTCCATGGCTTGCTGTGGGCGGAGCTGCCGCCATGGCGCTGCCCATTTTGATTCACCTGTTCCTGCGTCGCCGCCAGAAACCGATCGAGTGGGCGGCGATGGAACTCCTTCGGCGTGCAGTCCAGCAGAGCCAGCGGGCGCGTCGGGTGGAGCGATGGATCTTGCTGGTGCTGAGGTGCCTAGTGCTTCTGCTGGTCGGTCTGGCCATTGCGCGGCCCGCCACCGTGACGGCGATCTCGATGAGCCAGCCCGTTGTGCTGGCGGTGGTCCTGGACAACAGCGTTGCGTCACAGGCTGCCGCATCGAGCACGATGCTCGGTCAGACGGCCTTCGAAGCAGCTCGCGCGGCCTGCATCGAGTCGATCCGCGCGCTTCCCAGCGGTTCCACAGTCCACGTGTTCACTACCAGTGGGACGATCGAGCGCACAAAGGAAGCGGTCCCACCAGACCGAGCGGTGACCATGCTTGGAGCGCTGGAACCGACATATGAACCATCTCGCGTGCGCCAGGCTGTGGATCGTGCCGATGATGCGCTGCGTCGCACGACGATGCCAGGTCGGATCGTCCTCGCCAGTTCATTCTCGCGTGGCGCCATCGATACGGAAGCACAGGTCCTGCCATCCACCAAGGCAAAAATCGAGATCCATGACGTCGGTTCTGATGACACCGGGACTGCAGCGATCGTATCGATGGTGCAACGGACGCTCGGACCGCAGTCCCAGGGCTCCATCACGGTGGATGTCGTGGTCGCGCGACCAAACCATGACCAAGCGCGTCGCAGCATTCCGGTGACCGTGACGGATGTCCTCACCGACCGAACCGCGACGACCGATGCAACCTTCGTCGAGGGCTCGCAACGGGCTGTGGCGACCGTGACGCTGGCGGTCGATCCAGGGCTCACTGAGCATGCATGGATGGCGACGATCCCATCGGATCGTCAGCCGGCGGATGACCTTCGGACCACCACGATTTCGACCGTGTCGGCAAATCCAGTGCTGGTCGTGGATCGCGAGCGCCTTGACATCGACGAAGGTTCGACCGCTCAGTGGATCGAACGCGCCCTTGAGCCTGTTGCTGGCATGGGTCTGGCCCATCGGCGGATGGATCCCTCTGATGTGCGCCCAGGAGCGCTCAAGGGATCCACGTCGATCATCATCTGCCGGCCCGAGCTCCTTGACACCACTGCGTGGGCGGAGTGCACAGCCGCATGCGAGTCAGGTGCGCTTGTCGTGGTCGTTCCACCGACCGACGAGACATTCGTAGAGTGGCAAGTTCCGTGCGCCGCCTTGCTTGGTCCCGGTGTCACCATTCGCCGCGACCAGGTCAACCATGATCCCCCACAGCGGCTCCAGCCACAACAACCGACGAGCCCGATCACCCAGTTGATCGCAGCCGAATTGACGGAACTGATCGCACCGATCGAGGTGAATCGATCTGTGGTGATCGAGGGACCATCAACCACAGTGTTTCCGATCCTTGTGATGGACGACGGCAAGCCGATGATGGTGCTTGCGACCAAGGGCCGTGGCGTCGTCATGATGTTCGCTACAGCACCCGTGCCATCATGGAGCACCTTGGCGACCAAGCCGATCTTCGTGCCGCTCGTGCAGGAGATGATTCGCCAGGGTGAGGTCTTGCTGGACGCTGGCAGCAGCATCACCATCGGCCTTGGTCGGCTGCTTGAGGGAACGACCGAGCTCCGGCCCATCCGGGGGTCGACCTCACAGGATGCACCCCTGACCGTCGACCCTTCGGGTGCGATCGTGGGCGACGAAGCCAAGCCGGGCATCATGCAGGCGATCACGACACAGAACACACCAACCGGTTCGTCATGGTCCGAATCATTGGTGGCGCTCAATGTAGATCCTGCAGCCTGCGATCCCCAACGAAACGATCCTGCACGACTTGCGGCGTGGATCAACCAGACCGTGACGGTGCCAGCCGGCGCCGTGACCACAATCAACTCAGCCCAATCATCCACGAGCGCCTCAGTGTGGTTGCTGGTGGCCGCTGCCTTGGTCATCCTGGTCGAGACGTTGCTCGGTCGCACATTCTCAGTGCCGGAACCCAAGACCACATGATCGAACACCCGGTCATCCGATGGTTGCTTGGGATCGACGCGGATCCTTCCGCCCAAGGGTTCGTCCGTCTGGGCTGGGAACTTCCGCTCGCTGGCTGGATGTGGCTGGTCGGCATCAGTGCAGCCGTGGTGCTCGCGTGGCTGGCGTACACACGAATGACGCCGAGTCCATGGGTCCGGCGCACTTTGACAGCGCTCCGAACAGCCGTGCTCCTGCTCATGCTCACGCTTGTGGCACGACCGGTGCTTGAGTTCGTCGAAGAGCGCCGAGAGCCGGATCGCATCGTGATCCTGGCTGACCGCAGCAAGAGCCTGCAACTTGCCGACTGGAAGGACAGCAGCGGCATCCTGAGAACGCGCGACGAGCAGTTGCGATCGAGCCTCGGGGCCATTCGGCTTGGTGATCGTCCTGCGGAGTGGTTCGCCTTCTCGGGCGATGTTGCGATGATTGAGCCCACAGAGCCAGGTCCGGCTGATGGGAGAACGACCGATCTACCGCTGGCCATCGATCGATCGCTTCGCCGCTCCGGAACAGGTCCCATTGGTGGGCTCGTGCTGGTGAGCGACGGTCGGTCGACCCGACCGATCGACGCTCGACTGATGAGGTCACTGGCGGCGCGCTCAGTGCCGGTCTACGCCATCGCCCTTGGTTCGCGCGAACCGCTCAGCGATGCCACGATCATGGATGTGCAGGCGCCAACCAAGGCGTTCGTGCGTGACCAAGTTCCCGTGGTGGTCCAAGTCCAACCGCTGCGTGATTCGCCAGCGAGACTGGAACTCGTGAATGTGAACACAGGGGCGATCATCGACCGTGCTGTTGTGCCGGCTGGGGATCCATCCACACATGTGTTGGTGGCCACGACAGATTCAGGTGAATCCATGGAACTCCGCGTCCGGCTTGTCACCGACGTCGAGGATGCGGTACCGACGAACAACGAGTCCACCGTGACGCTTGGCATCATTGACCGCGCGGTGCGTGTGCTGATGGTCGAGGGCGGTCCCCGGTGGGAGTACCGTTATGTCAAGAACATCCTGGTGCGTGAGCCATCGATGGAATCAAGCATCATGCTGCTCAGTGCGGATCGTGACTTTGCCCAAGAAGGCAACATGGCGGTCACGCGGATCCCGACAACACGCGAGGAGTTCGATCTCTACGACCTCTTCGTGATCGGCGACGTGGCGGGCGGCCAGTTCAGCGATGCGCAACTCGAAGAAATACGCCGAGCCGTGACCGAGCGCGGCGCTGGCTTGCTCTTGGTTGGCGGCGAGCGGTCCATGCCGATGCAGTGGATCGGAACGCCGATCGAGGATGTCTTTCCGATGCGCCTGTCGAACTCGATGCCTCGGCAACCGGAACCCGTGGTCATCGAGCCAACACCGTTGGCGAAGGGTCTTGGGCTCCTTCGGCTCGGCGATGGCCAGGATCACTGGCCGCCAGAACTTGGTCGCGATGGTCCGTCGTGGTCTCGGCTGCAGTGGATGCAACGCATTCCGCTTGAGGACCTCAAACCCACCACCGAGGTCCTGGCGACGGCCATCGGATCGACGACAGAACCCATCGGTGCAGCAGTGCTTTCGATGCGATTTGGTGCAGGACAGGTGGTCTATGTGGCGACGGACGAGACCTGGAGATGGCGCAACGGGATCGGCGAGGCGTATCAGGAGCGATTTTGGATCCAGCTTGTGCGCTATCTCTCCCGGGCCGGACTCTCGGCAGCGAGCAGCGGCGCGCAACTTTCGGTCGAACCCACCACAATCACGGTCGGCCAGGCCGCCACGATCCGGCTTGATGTGAAGGACGAACTCATCCAGAGCCGGCTTCCTGATTCCATTGATGCAGCCATCGTTCGTTCGACCCAACGCGAAGACACGATCCGCCTGTCGACCGATGCGGCGACTAAAGGATCGCTGGTGGTGGGTCTGGCTGGTGTCTGGCAACCACGACAGGCAGGCGAACATGAGATCACGGTCATGGATGCTGCGCTAGGCGGCACATTGACCGCACGGGTGCGCGTGATCGAACCTGATGATGAGTTTGCCCGACCCGAGACCGACCACACCACACTGGAATCGTTGTGCACCGCCACTGGTGGTCGTTTGCTGTCCGCCACTGATCTGACCAACCTGGCAACCGTCATTCCTGACCGATCCACGTTCACGGAGCGAATCGAGCGTGTACCCGTGTGGTCAAGCCCGCTTGCACTGATTCTGCTGGCTGTGCTGTGCGGCTTGGAATGGTCGATCCGAAGGGTGGTGCGACTTGCTTGATCCGAGACAGATGATCGATCGCGTGATCACACGCGCACGGTTGGCACTCACGATCGCGTTGCTCGCGCGCGTGGTGCGCAACACACTCATCGTGCTTGCGGTACTGGTGGCCCTTGATTGGGTTTTCCGACTGCCTGTCGGGTTCAGGATCGTGCAGATGGGCGCTGCAGGCGTGGCCTTGGCAACCTTTGCCATGGTCGGTGCGTTGAGGATCCTGGCATTCAAGCCACGCCGGATCGACATCGCGTTGCGCATCGAGCGCAGTCGTCCAGAACTTCGCAACCGACTCGCAGCGTTGCTTGAGTTCGAAGCACAACCCAAGGGCGAGCGAACTGAAATGCTCGATCTTGGCCTGCCTGTATTGCGCGCAGAGGTCAAACAGGCGATGCAAGGTCTCGATCCAGCATCAATCACATCGATGCGCTCGGCAATGCGCCCAGCGCGGCAATTGGCGCTGGTCGTGGTGCTGTGGGCCGGAATGCTCGTGGCGCTCCCATCGATCATCAGCGTCGGCATCGTTCGGGCCTTGGCTCCATGGAACAATGCGCAATGGCCCAGCCTCACCGAGATCACGGATCGCACTGATCGATCCGTGGTGGCCACAGGAACATCGTTCCCGTGGAGGGCCGAGCTGGTCCGTGGGGATCCCTCGCGCGAGCGCGTGAGAGTCGAGTTCAGGATCAAGACCGGCTCGTGGGGTTCATGGCAATCCGGCTGGCTGGGCAAGTCCGACGGATCGGCGTTCGACCGCATGCAGGATGTTCCTGTTGACGCACACGAGATCGAGTACCGATTCACGACGTCCGACGCATCCACCGTCACAGCGTCCATCCGGTGCGCCCAGGCACCGACTGTCGTCCGTGGGAATCTTCGCATCACACCACCGAGCTACCTGACGGGCCGTGGACCATCGACGATTGATCTTCTTCCCGCAGGGTCTTCACTGATTCGTTCCCATGAGTGCGTCGAAGGAAGCAGCATCGAGCTTGAGCTCACCTTCTCGCGGCCAGTCATTGGGCCAGCCAATGAAGGTGGGTTGCCGGACATCGCTGCAGCGCTCGGACTCGATGCACCATGCGATGCGTGCTCAATCACGACCACACCATCCTCGTGGACGGTCACAATGGATGTGGTCGAGGACCGGGCGATTTCCATCACGGCCAGTGATGGGGACGGCGTTGCGATGATCGAGCCATTTGTGCTTCGATTGGTGGCGCTCCGCGACCAACCCCCCATCGCGCAGCTGATCCAGCCAGCGACCGATCAGACGGTGCTGCCGACCGCGAAGGTCCCTGCCGCATCGCACGCCGAAGATGACTTTGGTTTGGTGCGGTCAGCGATAGCAGCCCAGCGGATCGCTGGCGTGGAGGCCATACCTGAGCGAACGCTCACAGAAACGGCCGATCGATCGCTTTCCGAGGATCTGTCGACGATCATCGACCTTGCCGAACTCGAGGCAGCTCCTGGCGATGTGGTGGTGGTGAGCGCTCTTGCTGAGGACGCCTATGAGCGCGATGGTGTCCGACGCGAACCATCCCGAAGCGCTCCACGGCGCTTGCGCGTGATCTCGAGCAGCGACTTCAGCGAGGAGATCGCGTCTGCCACGTCGGCGCTCCGCCAGAGTGTGCTTCGGCTTGAAGAACGGCAGGCAGGCGCAACGCAATCGATGGATCGGCAGGCCGTCCAACGCGACCAAGCTGAGATCGCATCTCGTACCACCACGAGTTCAAGGCAGGCGCAGGCACTCGCTGACCGCGTGCGTATGAACGAGGATCGCGATACGCCGACATCGCGTCTCCTCGACGAGGCCGCAGACCTGCTCGACGAAGCCCGGTCCGAAGCCTCGTCTGCCAGTGAAACCGCGATCGCCAGCGACCCCAACGACTGGCGCACTCCCAAGCTCACCAAACAGCAAGAGGCGGTACAGGCAACCCTGGAAGCGGCAGCACGACTGCTTGATCGTGACACCAAGAGCTGGGAAGCATCGCAATCTTTGGCTCGCGCAGCTGAGGCGATCCAAGCTAGCCAGGCTGAGCGCAAGGCATTGGCGGAACAGGTCCAAGGCAAGTCACGCGACGAACTCACTCCTGGCCAGCGAGCGGCACTCGATCGGATTGCACAACGCGACGCCGAGACCGCCCAGGCCCTGCGTGAGGCAACCGAGTCGATCAAGGCACAAGGTGAGGATCTTGAGCAATCCGACCCAGCACAAGCCGCGGCGATGCAGCAAGCCGTGGGCCGTGCCCAGGAGGAGGGCGTGGTCGGCAAGGTGGAGCAGTCGGGCGAAGAGACGCGCGACAACGCTATGCAGCAGGCACAACGATCGGCTGAGCAGGCGCTCGAGTCGCTTGCACGCATGCAAGAGGACCTCGATGCGGCCCAACAGCTTGAATCGACCGTGCTCAGGCGCATCGCCGAGGAACTTGCCGATCAACTCAAGCAACTCATTGCCGCTGCCGAGGCCTCGATGCAGTCAGTTGATGATCTTGGGGAAGATGACCCCCTGCCGCCACAGGCGATCAGCGGTGATGTCGAACGCTTGCGCAGAAACACCAACGCTGCGCTCGATGAAGCCATGCGCATGGAGCGACGGCTCGATGCAGTGATCAGGCTGATCACCCCCGCGATCGGTCACGAAGAACAGGCACTCATTCGTCTTGAAGCGCTCAAAGAACTCGCGGGCCGAGCCGATGTGAACCAGGCCATCGAGGCGGCACAACAGGATCTGCGCCGTGCCCTCGAAGCGACACAAGCTGCCGCCAGCGAGGCGAAGCAGGATGAACAACGCCAGGCCCAGCGGCGGTTGGCTGAACAGTGCAAGGCACTCGTGGCCCAAGAGACTGCGATTGTGCAAGGCGCCACAGAACTCGGCGAGCAAGCGGATGCACGCCGTCGGCTAGTGGAGTGTCGCCGCCTGGCCCTGGCACAGGACGAACTTGCGGAAGGTATCGGCGCACTGATGGCGGACGGCGAGGTTGCCAAGAGCGAGATCTTCGGTGAGGCGCTCTCGCAGGCAGGTGCCTCGAGTGCGCGTGCCTCCGAAGCATTCCGCCGATCCGGTGGACTGGACGAGGCAACCAATGCGGCGCGCGACACGCTCGACACATTGGCGGGACTCGCCAGTGCCCTGGCTGACAAGTCCAAGGAGAAGGACCGATTCGCCGAGGCGCGCGATCAAGGCGATCAACAGAACAATGCAGCCGGTGGCGGCGGAGGTGGTGGCCAGCAAGGCGGCATCCTGCCGATCGCGGAACTCAAGTTGCTTCGCGACCTGCAAGCCAAGCTCGGGCGACGCACAGTGCGCGCCCTGTCGGATGGCGGCGATCCGACGGTTGTGCCGACGCTTCGACAAGCTCAAGAGAGGCTCGAAGGCATGGCGGGCCGGCTGCGCGAGGCCATCATGAGCGCCGATGGCGGTACCCCGCGCATCACGCCAGTCGAACCCAACGCCCAGGAACCAGAGGCCACGCCATGAACCAGCAGTCAACCCCCAGCGTGAAGCATGGCATGATGACCATCATGCACCAGGGCCTCTGCATGATGCTGCTCGCAGCCACAGCTGCCGCCCAGGACGCGCCGGTCACCGATCCGCCACGCGCAAAGACCCTTGATGAACTCTTGGGCATCGAGGGTGACGGCGACGGTTCGCGAGCTGCACAGGATGACGCGCGTGCCCGGCTTGACCGCGATCTCGGCGAGCAGAAGCTGGCGGATACCTTCGAGCGCGCGATCGAGGGCATGCGCCGCTCGACGGAATTGCTCGATCGATCTGCGGCTGCGGCTGATGTTGCGCGGACGCAGGAAGAGATCCTCGCTCGCCTTGACACCATCATCGACGAGGCGTCGCGCCGTCAACAACAACAGCAACAGTCAAGTTCGTCATCGAGCTCATCATCGTCTTCAAGTTCCGGAAAACCAAAGCCTGGCCAGCAGAGTGCCTCGGGCCAGCAGTCGAACGAAGGCGAGGAGCAACGCCGTGCCAACGCGCGCAACAACCGCCAGGAGCGCAACGGCAAGGATCGCCAGGGTGCAAGCTCATCCGACCAGAAAGGTGACGGCCCTGCCATGGAGGACCCACTCGATCCTGATGCATTCCTCGCCGGCGACTCCGAATGGGGCGCGCTCCCGCCGCGCGTACGCGAACAAATGCGCCAAGGCATGCGTGAGCGCATGAGCAGCGTCTACCGAACCTGGACAGAGCGCTACTACGAGCGCGTGGCGAAGGAGTCCAAGCCATGATGTCGATCCTGCTCTTGCTGACGCTGGCTGCGTCCACAACGCTCGGCCAAGCTCCGATCGTGCAAGCCCCGCCGCCCAAGGTCGAGGTTGGCGATGATGCCGGGGCCGAGAATCGCCCGATGGACGGGGAGACCACGCCGGCGTGGCGCACGAGTGTCGATCGTGGCCTTCGTGCCCTTGCAGGACTGCAGAACGACGACGGCTCGTTCGGTCGCGGCCGTTTCGGTCGTCACAGCGGCATCACGAGCCTCTGCGCCTTGGCCCTGATGGCCGACGGTCATTTGCCTGGTCGTGGCGAGTATGGCGACCAGGTTTCGAAGGCCCTCGAGTTCGTCTTGAGCAACGTGACGGAGAGCGGGTTGCTCTCGGCTGAGGCAACGGCGGGGCCGATGTACGGACACGGCTTCAGCACGCTCTTCCTGGGTGAGATCTATGGAATGAATCCACAGGACACGCGGGTGCGCGACACGCTTGTGCGCGCAGTGCAGCTGATCGCGGCCAGCCAGAATGCCGAGGGTGGCTGGCGCTACAACCCTGTGCCCAACGATGCCGATGTCAGCGTGACGATCTGCCAGGTCATGGCGCTCCGCAGCGCACGCAACGCCGGGATCAAGGTGCCGCGCGAGACGATCGATGCGGCGATCAACTACATCTTGCGCTGCCAGAATGACGATGGAGGCTTCCGCTACATGTCGGCGCTCGGGCAGAGTGCATGGCCCCGCAGTGCGGCGGGTGTGGCGAGCCTGTTCTATGCCGGCGTCTATGAAGGCGACTCGATCACGCGAGGTCTGTCGTACATCGTGCGCAGCGACGGCACCAACGCGGGCGGACCGATGGGTACCCCCCACTTCCATTACGGCGCCTACTACACCGCCCAGACCATGTACCTCGCGGGCGGATCGTGGTGGCGTGACTGGTGGCCGCAAGCACGCGATGGCTTCATGGCGACCCAGGAACGCGACGGGCTCTGGGTTGATCACCAGAATGGCCCTGCCTACGCGACGGCGATGTCGCTCATCGTGATGCAGATGCCCAATCGCTACCTGCCGATCTTCCAACGATGACACGCTTCACCATCACATTGATCGTGGCGTATTCCGTGGCGGCGGCGCTCGTGCTGGCGTCGCATGCGGACGACACGGATGATGCGTCTGATCTGGTGCTCGGCACCACGATTCTGCTGCACCAAGATGGTTCGATCATCCGGATCCCTGAGCGTGATGCCTTGTCGGCGCCGTGGGCCGGCACAGCATCAGGCGTCTCCATCGGCTCCGCGCAAGGATGTGCCCTCGCGTGGCCCCTGGCTGTGGCTCCACGTGCCATCAGCCAGGCGGTCTGGTTGTCGGATGGACAGTGCTTGCCTGGCGCCGTGGACCCAGGCGAGGCAGCAGAACCTGGCACGGTCCGGTGGCGCGCCGGCCCGATGCTGCTGACGCTCCCCCTTTCGGCGCTCCGCGCGTGGACAGCGGTTGGTGTGGATGTTCCCACGGGCATGCGTGATGCGGATCGCATCACCTTGCGCAATGGCGACACCATCGACGGGCTCGTGACGGACTTTGGAACCACGGTCACGATCGATGTCGATGGTGCGACGAGGACGATCGACGATGAACTCATCGCGAGCGTGCAGTTCGTGCAAGCTGCTGATCCACCCGCGACCACCGATCGACTTCGTGTCTGGGTCGATGATGGTGCGATCATCGATGCTGATTCGATCGAGCGCGACGGAACGATCCTGCGGCTACAGGTTCCGATGCCATCCAATGAGAAGATGTTCAAGCTGCGACTGCGCATCGACCAGGTGCTGGGCATGGCCACACCGGCACTGTCGCGTGGGGGGCTTGCCGTGCGGATGCAAGGTGCAGCAACGAGCGCGGCTTCACCCGCAGTTCCCGGCGCGTCAGGCGGCACCGATGGCCCATCAGGGGGATCATCCACGCCAGGAGCATGGTCGACGTTGCCTGGCATCGTGCCAAGCCTCGAGTTGTCGGGTCCAGGCCGGCTTGGATCGATGCAGGCGCTGCTGCGTGGTCCTGGATCGTGGTCCATCCCGATCGCCGCCGATGGCGTGCTCATCAGTCAGGTCCTCGTGCCTGACCGCGTTCGCACGGTGGCTGATCATGCGTTGGTGGTCCGGCAAGCAGGCGTGGAACTGGCCAGGATCGAAGCCCGGTCGGATGTCCGATCGATGCGTGTGGCGGTCAAGCCTGGAACGGTCGAGCTCGATCTCGTACCGGGCAAGTCTGGACCGGTCGGTTGCGTGATGGAACTTGCAGATCTTGTCTTCATCAAGGCTGAGTCGTAGACCGATCCAGGTCGCACCAGCCCTGTTCCCATCGTTTGATCATCATGGTTCCACCAGTGACCGTGACGCGGATTGCGCCATCGCGCGCCGTCACACTGCGATCGGTTGACGCATCCAGCCATGCCCACCGATCGCGTGCCAACCGTGCGGGCCCTGTACTCTGACCGATCCACATGGGCTTCAGGTGCTCGATGAGCGCGGCGACCTCGGGCCGGAAGCTGCCGTGATGCGGAAGTTCCATCAACAAGGTGTGCCCCGGTGGGACAACACCATCGATCACTGTTCGCACGCGCCGAGATCCCTCTTGCTCAATGTCGCCGGTCAGCAACAAGGATGCACCAGGGGTACGGACCATCCACACGAGGCTTGACTCGTTGCGGGGAAAGGACGCGACGCCTCCATGGGGGTGGAGCGATGACCACGAACCATCCGGGAATTCAAGCACATCTCCCGCCTCGATGGCCATCACTGCGCAACCCGCCTGCCATGCAGCGGCGATCACGCGATCCGATGGCGTTCCAGGACAGGCGTCCTCCATCACGCACGACGTGGTCACCACGCGCTGCACAGGCAGGCACTCGAACACATCCACCAGCCCATTCAGGTGATCAAGATCCGCATGCGAGAGGGAAACCATTGTCAGGTTGCTGATCCCCAGAGCGCGCAACGCCGGCACGATCGTCCGTGCACCGACATCAGGCACATCAAGGCTTCCACCATCAACCAGGGTCACGGTTGAGCCATGCTCCACGATCCAGGCTGATCCGTTGCCGACATCGAGCATGGTGACACGAAGGTCGAATCGTGCTGGCCAAGCCCACCACACCAGTGCGGCAAGGGGTGGAATGAACCAGGCCGGGTTGAAATGGGCCCGCTGTTCGGGGCCTGACCCCGGTGCAGCGATTGATCGACGCATGACCATGGCGAGGCACGCCAAGGCCCCGACGCACGCCAAGCCATGGATGGGTTCGACACTCCATGCAGCGCCTGTCCATGCCGCGAGGATGTTCGCCACGTTTGCGAAGGCAGCGGCACACCACTCCGCAGGTGCGACGATCCACGCGGCGATCGTGGTGCTGGCGGCGGTGAACGCCAGCGCGACGGTACACAGCGTTACGATGGTCGCCGACAGCGGTGCCGCGACGATCGATCCCGGCACGACGAGCGGGGTGATCGAACCGAAGTGATGCATGACGATTGGGGTGCTGGCCAAGCATGCGATCGTGCCGACGATCAAGGCAGCCAGGATCCCCTCGACGGTCGCCCGAAGCCGTGTTCGTGGCGATCGGTTGGGTGCGCCTGAGGCCACCAGTCGATCAGCCCAGCTGCTCGCGATCCGTGGCGCACGGCTTGCCCACGCTGCCAGCGCAGCAGCCACGATCACACTGAGCTGGAACCCGATGTCGAGGAGCGCCGACGGCACGCACACCACCACGATGATCACGACGATCGACGCTGCGTGCCATGCGCGCACACCGCGAGCGGCTCCGGCGATTCCCGACACGAGCATGGCTGCCACGGCGGCACGATCAGCACTGATGCCTGCAGAGGCGCTGAGCATGAAGAGCAAGGCACACCCAACCATCAGGATGGCCCTCGGCATTCCCCGGCATGGCGTCAGTGCGAGCACCCGACCAGCAAGCGCGAGCAACAGGCCGACATTGAAGCCGCTCAGCGCCAGGACATGCGTCATGCCGGTGACTTGGCAGTCAGCTGCGATGTCATCCATTGGTGCGCTGGTCGGCCCGAGTGTCATGGCGACGCAAAGCGCGGCATGCTCTGGTGCCATGCCCGAGACGAGCGACTGCAGCATACGGACGAGGTGGTGCCTCCATGATTCGATCGGCCGAGGCTCGTGGCCCACGCGAGTGACCAGGTCGTTGGACTCGACGAAAAGTGACCCGAGCACGAAGCGCGATCGGGCCCAGCGCGACATGTCGTATCCACCCGGATTGGCCGATGGTCGCATCGGCGAGATCCAACCCTTGACCATGATGCGATCACCGATGGAGAGATCGGTCTGTGCAGTGGCGATGCGTGCGTTGATCGTGGCGCGGTCAGGCCATGGCGCACCGTCAGCACCGCGGATTGAACCGAGCGTGAAACGAACAGCGCGTCGGTCGGCAGCCAGTGGTTCCATGACCGCATCGGCCAGGCGCGAGGGCTCAGGTGCTGCCACGACCGTGGCAGTCAGCGCCACGAGGGTCCGTGCGTCCGGGTGGGTGATCCCGAGTGACTGCATGCAAGCGTGCCATGAGCGGGCATCCTGCGTGCCCAACACAAGGCCCAGGCTGGCGCATGTGGCCAAGAGCAGGATCATGACCCCGCGTGTAAGTGGCAGCGAGACGGCACACACCACAGCCACAACGACGAGAATCGCTGCGCATGCGGGCAAGGCCGCACCCCACGCCTGCAGGACCGGCGGAGCCGACCACATGCGGTGGTCAGTACCCAGCGCCACCATGGTGGCTGCTGCCAAAGAGACAGCACCCGCGGGCAGGACCACGCATGGCAAGACGCTGTAAACCCCAATCGGGGTGGTGCACTCAGCCTGTTGAGAGCTCGCACGCCCTAGCCAGGACATGCGCGCCACCCCCCTGCTTCAAGGCACGCCGTGCGAGGTCGAGTCCCTTGCGCAGATCACTCGCGGCGCCACCAACACGCAACGCCATCGCCGCATTGAGCGCCAGCATGTCGTGGCACGCATCCATGCGGGTTCCATGCAGGAGCTGTGAAAGCACCTGGGCAGCCTGATCCGCGCTGCTGGGCGCCAGCGTGAGCGGATCCACCGGATCGATGCCCAGTGCGGCTGGATCGACGACCCACTCGCGAATGCCATCAGGACTGACTTCGACGACATCAGTGGGCGCACCGATCGAGATCTCATCGAGCCCATCACGGCTGTGCAAGATGACCGCGTGCTCGACTCCCAGTCGCTCAAGTGCTTGCGCCATGGGGTGCATGAACACAGGATGCCAGACGCCGATCATCTGCCGACGCGCACCGGCCGGATTCGTCAGAGGGCCTACGAGATTGAAGAGCGTGGGGAATGGCAAGGCCCGGCGTGCCGTGACGGCGTGCCGAGCCGCAGGGTGATGCTCGACCGCGAAGCAGAAGCAGAACCGAACCTGTTGGAGCATGGTGGCCTGCGCGAAGCGTGAGCACGCGAGATTGAACCCAAGTGCCTGGAGCACTTCAGCGCTGCCACGACCTGTTCGGCTTCGGTTGCCGTGCTTGGCTGAGTGCACGCCACAGGCCGCGGCCACCAGCGCAGCGCCAGTACTGGCGTTGAAGGACTTGGGCGTGCCGCCAGTGCCGGCTGTATCGAGGATCGATTCGGGCGGCAGCCCGCTCTGCACCGTGCTCGAGACAGCACGCATGGCCAGGGCTGCACCCACGATCTCATCGACCGATGGCGTTCGCGCGGCAAGCAGCAGCAGCAGCTCGGCGATCTCGACATCAGGGCAACTGCCCTGCATGATGAGTGTGAAGGCTGCGTATGCCTGGTCCTGACTCAGGTCATGGCCAGCTCGCAGGCGGTCGATGGGCTCGCGCAGCACAGTCGGGGTGCACGGTCCAAAGGGGTTGTCGTGGGTGGGCGGCATGTCGGTCGTGGCGATCCTAACGGTCGTGTCGGTGTGGACCCTGAAACCTGCCAAAAATTCGGTGGGGTCAGCGACACCATTCAACCTGCATGAACGGTGCCATCAATCGGTTGCCGCCCCCTGCACCCATTCGGATCCTGCGCGATACTGCCGCGAGACCGCATGCCGACCCTCGCTGCCATCCTCCACACGCTCGATCCCTTCATCGTGCAGTTCACGACGACCTTCGGATTGCGCTGGTACGGGCTGCTCTATGCGGGTGGGTTGCTCGGCGCATGGATGATCATGCGCTCGGTCGCACGACGAGGCCGGGCCGGCTTAACGACGAAACAGGTCGATGACTTCATCACCGAGGTCGTGCTCGGCGTGGTGATCGGTGCACGAGTCGGGCATGCGCTCATCTACGACCGCGTCCTCTTCACGACCTTCACGCCATCGTTCCCGTTCTGGGAACTGCTTGCGGTACACAAAGGAGGGCTCTCAAGCCACGGCGGCATGGCAGGTCTGCTGGTTGTCTGCTGGCGCTTCAGTGCACGCAGCGGCGCATCCTTCCGCACCCTGCTCGATCTGTGCTCGATCAGTGCCCCGCCCGGGCTCTGCATGGGACGCATGGCGAACTGGATCAACAGTGAACTGTGGGGTCGGCCGCTTCCTGCCGATCTGCAGGCCACCGCTCCATGGTGGAGCGTGAAGTACCCGCGCGAGGTGCTGGAGTCCAGTTTCGATCCTGCGCGCCTCGAACCACTGCGACCGCTTGTGCATGCAGGTGACGATCTGCAGCAGGCCGTGGTCGCCGCGGCCTATGCCGGTGATGCCAAGGTGCAGGCCGCGCTGGAACCGCTCCTGACCGCGTACTGGCCATCCAACTTCTTCCAGGCGTTCACGGATGGTCCCGCACTGGCGCTGATCGTGTGGATCGTCTGGCTCCGCAAGCCGGAACCCGGTATCACGGCCGCATGGTTCCTGATCGGCTACGGCGTGCTGCGCTTTGCGACAGAGCAGTTCCGCGAGCCCGATGCGGGCGTGAACCGATTCGCCGGACTCACGAGCCCGATGCTCATCTCGGTGGCGATGGTCGGAACTGGAGCGGTGCTGGCGTGGGCGTGGCGGCGGCAGTCGCGAACTGCCTGAGCGGATCGCCCTCCGCCTCGGTCAAGAGCCCGCGATCGGAGCGGTCGTCGAAACTGCCTCATCCTTGGTAGTCGATGGCACCGTCCCCACCTTGCGAACCGGCAACTGGACCTCGCTCCACTTGTTGGAGTTGCGGACCTGCGGGCCGTTGTAGCTGAACGCACGCACATCGCCCGCGCGCTCCCATTCAGGGTGGGCCTTGAGCCAGGACTCGAGGATCGGCAAACCTTCGTTCACGCGGCCGATGCCGTACGGCCCCTTCAAGCCGATGGAAAGCACCGTGACCTGGTCGTTGTCACGGACCTTCACGCGACCTGCCTCTCCAGTCGGGCCTTGCTCGCGCTGTCGATAGAGGAAGCTCATCGTCCATTCGCCCTTGGACTCATCGAGCTGGTACGGGTTGCCCTCGCTCTCCATGCCGCGGTAATCCATCTCGACCGGGCTGGTCATGGCGATGTCACGATCCTTGATGTGATTGAAGAGCGGAAAGAAAGCGAAGTTCATGCCCACCATCGTGCTGCCCTTTGCCGTGATCTCGGCGCGACGCACCACTGGGTAGGTCTTCAGGTCGATCGAGCCCGGCGGGGTCGGTGCGGGGTACCCCACAGGAAGCGGGGCTTCGATCAGGCAACGACCCGATCGCCATGTTTCGC
>Ga0194130_10002787_pt1 | contig 24634 bp, 27 predicted proteins | sample TA2KigsurfametaG_FD_160084 | JGI IMG/M metagenome (GOLD analysis project Ga0194130, IMG submission 160084) | Freshwater microbial communities from Lake Tanganyika, Tanzania - TA2015050 Kigoma 12 surface | ecosystem: Environmental > Aquatic > Freshwater > Lake | place: Tanzania: Lake Tanganyika... | reverse complement strand
ACATGTCGGGGCCTGACCCGGGTGCAGCACCTGGTGCATTGCCTGCACTCCCATACATGTCATATTCGGCACGCTTCTTTTTGTCGCTGAGCACTGAATACGCTTCATTAATATCTTTGAAACGCGATTCAGCTTTCGGATCGTTGGGATTGACATCGGGATGATATTTTCGCGCTAACGCACGATATGCTTTACGAATCTCGTCATCGGTCGCATCTCGTGCCACGCCTAAAATTTCGTAGTAGCTTCGCTGTGGCATGCACGCCTCCAATTGCACTATCGTGGTTCCCACATGTGCTTACATATAGGCTACGGAATCTAATCATCTACGTCAATAGCATCATGTTAGATTATTATAAAAATTGAACAAAAAACACCCCTACGCCAACTGGCATAGGGGTGTACCGTGTACTTACTTTGCGAACGGCACCGGCTCGACATGCATCCAACCATCGTTGTCGTATTGGATGCGCTTTTGTTGATCGCGGAGTACTGTGTACGCTAAATTGATACTACGAATGAGATCTTCTGCATATGGATTGGAAGGATTGGTATCAGGATGGTATCGTTTGGCAAGCTCACGATACGCATTCCGAATTTCTGTGGCGCTCGCTGATCGATTAATCCCCAGCACGTCGTAATAATTACGACTCATCAAAATCATCATGGAGTGACTCCTATGAAACCACCGAACCGAGATATGACAACGAATGACGTTGTACCTCTTGTTACACCCAGTAGTATTGTTAGATTACAATATGATAACAAAGAAGTCAAGTTAAAAATAGTTAAAATTGGAACTTACAAATCTTTTACATTTCACAATAAATGAATCTTATGCACAAAAATAAAAAAGAGAATGAGTATAGTTTATCTACTATACTCATTCGAAAAATATGAATTATACATATCCTTGGGGAGGTGGTCCATTATAGTAGTCATACATGGCACGCTTCTTTTTGTCACTCAACACGCTATACGCCTCGGCAACAAGTTTAAATCGATCGGCAGCGCGCGCGTCACCTGGATTCAAGTCGGGATGATATTTTCGGACCAGCAACTTATAGGCTTTACGAATTTCATCATCTGACGCAGTTCGAGATATTTCGAGCACATCATAATAATTTTGGTGGGACATCAACCATCTCCAACATACCAGATCCACATATATCAGTATAAACGATAAAGCAGTAACGTGGTGAAAGACGTCAGCACTATGTGTTATTTGAATGCTAACCACTGCACATCATCGCATCTCCCAACGCACCACATCGTGTACCGTTGTGCTAATGCACCCGGAACGTAGTTTAAGTGAACCGCATCGGCAGGAAGCACCTGCGCATCGTCTCGTTCACTGATAAAGATTTGTTGTTGATCTGGAGTTAACACTTGTGAAGTATCCCAGACACGCACATTTGCAGTGTGCAGTAGAAAAATACCAACATCACTGCGACGGAGACGCTCAGGCACATACAGTTGTATATCAGATTGCGGACGCTTTTTTGCAAGCGTGACAACAAAACGCACATCATCGGTAAGTTCTGTGTCAAAGCGGCGTTGTGTCTCAGGATTATGCTGCCACTGCTGATAATTCACGGCACTCCAAGCCCCAACACCCAATAAAAAGATGAACCACGATGCATAGATAAAACGATAGGGTAGCAACTGCATACAACGCGCTATTCCGGTTGCACAAATGATAACGACCGGTACGATTACCTCGACAGTACGGAGTGCATGAGGAGCATCAACACTCATAATTCCCGATACCAACCCGATGCTCATCCACCCCATGAGCCACCAAAAACGATCACGATGATGTCGCCACAACGAAGTGAACCCGATGATGAATGCCAACGCCTCTATAAGGTTGAGTTGTGGAGCACCCAAATTGAAATGGCGTGGATTCTTGTCACCAGCTACAAATAACATACCCACATAGGCATGTATGTTCTCCATGATTGCCACCCAAACCGGCAAACCACGCTGTTGGGCATCGGACAGTATCGACGTTGAGCTAATCCGACGCATGTAGTTATCGGGTTGTTCGATGGCATACTGCACGATAGGTGATGCTACCAAAAGTGATACGACGGCACACACGAACAAGGGCAGCACATATTGCCGCCAAGAATCGCGATGCTGCCATAACAACAGTGCACACGTAATCAGGACAACCAGTGGCATGAGACGCGCAGAATGATACACCATGAGCATTAACCCTGTGGCAATTCCTACCACGACAGCCCAGACGAGACTCCGCGTGGATGTAAACACGCGCACAATGGCAGCTACAGCGATGATGGTCAACATTGGCCCCATGGTTACAGGGAAGCCGATGCGACTAACACCGACATGCCAGAGAAAGACGGCTAACACGACACTTGACCAGAGTGCGATGCGTGTACCGAACCAATCAGTAAGCATCCAATAGATAAGCAGTACACTGACGGTACCAACAACGGCCGCCACAATTCGTATGCTCCATGCGCTTGGATCAAACACGGCAATTGGCAAAGCACTGGCATAAAAGTATCCTGCTGGCAAATTTGCTAGAGGACTGTAGATCATACGCTCACCTGCCAGTACGCGCATGGCAAGCGCACCATGGCGTGCTTCATCGCGAAACATACCGGCAGGCAATGCATCTAACTGATAGATGCGCAAGACACCCGCTACCAAGAGTGCCACAGCGAGGATTGCAACTACGAATATTGGCGCTATTTGATGTGAGACGGTGAGTGAATTAATTGAACTCGGTTTTGAACATACCCATACCAACAACAGCACGACCACACCTGGCCAACCATACCCTAGTTGCCAGAGGAGTGCACTCAAGCCGACACCGCCTACCGCCCAATGCCCTGTAATGAGGGAAGTACGATATGGTGTTACACAGAGTATCGCCGATATAAGCCATAGATACGCAACTAGATTCCAGTAATTCGGCACTAAATAACTAGACTGAAAAGTTGTCATCCACCACGCCAGAAGTATAGCAATGCACGAAAATGTGATGGTTGTCGCAGACCATGCGCGAATCATTGCCACGGGGATTAACCACAACCACATCGCACACACGAACAACCAACGCACGGGGTCGATGCCATCATCCTTGCCACGGATGACGGCCGCATGTGTCACGGCAATACCCAAATCGCGACTATCCGAAACAGCTGGACCTGCGATTGCATACGACAGTTGCGCATATGGTGCCAGTGTATGCGTCGGTAGATGGAGCATCGTAATGCGTCTCCATCCGGGCTGGAGCGATGTGCGTACCGTCCAGCGTTCATCTTGTAGTGTCAAGACCACTGAATCGGCGTCTGGTGGACGGGCAGTATGAACGACCATCCGTACAAAGAGAGGCCCAGTTCTGGTGAACTGCGGTAATCGAATTTCACCGAACGACGGAATCCAACGAAAAGGCCGTCCATTCTGGCTGTCAGCACCTTCGTACTCAAGCTCATCAATGTATGGCCACATGTGTGCAATCTGTGGATCAGCAGCGGCAAATGAAGGATTGTCTGCAGGGGTTAGCCATATGAGCATACTTTGACTCGTGCACACGACCGCAATAACTATCAGCCACAGGCGTGTTTGAGCAAAAAAGATGGACATGCAACCTCTCGCATAGAACTGGCATACCGACATTATATATGCAACATGGTACAGACAACCGTACTACATCTGTACGGTATAATACGGCAGAACCATGAAGCAATGGAGTGCGATATGGCAAACTCAATCCTGATATTTGGAGCACATCCGGACGATTGCGAATTTACGGCGGCTGGCACCGCCGCGTTGTGGACGGCACGCGGTGACCGAGTCTGTTTTGTATCGGTCACCAACGGTGATGCAGGCCATCACGAGATGGGCGGGGGACGATTAGCACAACGGAGATACCAAGAATCAATGGCCGCCGCCGCAGTCATTGGTGTTGAATATGTCATCATGGATAATCATGATGGGGCACTTCTCCCCACTATTGAGGTGCGGAATAGCATCATTGACCTGATTCGCACCTTCAAACCCGACTTAATTCTCTCACCGCGTCCGAACGATTATCATCCTGATCATCGCTACACGGCTCAAGTCATTCAAGATGCTGCGTACATGGTAACGGTGCCAAACGTGCGTGCTGGTGTGCCCAATCTGATGTACAACCCCATCATCGCGTATGTCAGCGACACATTTCAAAAGCCGTATCCATTTATGCCGAGCGTGGTCGTTGACATCGATCGTAGCGTCGAGCAAAAGGTTGATATGCTCGATCGTCACGTATCTCAGGTGTATGAGTGGTTACCATGGAACGGTGGCTACTTACATGAGGTTCCCGAACAACCCGTTGCGCGGCGCGCATGGCTCCGGGCACGACTCGACGAGCGACTCAAGCGCGATGCTGTGCGCTACCGTAATCTTCTGATTGCACATTACGGGAACGAGCGCGGGCAAAAAGTCACATATGCTGAGGCCTTCGAGGGGTGTGAATATGGTGCCCCCCTTGATGCACATGCCATTCAACGGTTTTTCAAATTATAAAAAGCGCGCTCACTCTTGCGAGTGAGCGCGCTTTTTAGAGCGCCTGCCATTCACCTTTGAGTTGACGCTCACCAACGGCAATCCGTTGTGCAAGTCGCAATGCACCAACTACGGGATCTTCGACGAGTTGCGTCGAGACATGCACGTTATGACGTTCAAGATTCGCTAACAACGCATGTTGCAATGGTGCGCCACGCACAATCATGCTCCCCGCCAAGGCCAGTGGCAACGGCTTTGGCAACTCAAGTTGGCATGCAACCGCCATGATGGCGCGTGAAAGTTCATTTCCAGCGTGTTGTACAATTTGTAGCGCAACAGCATCCTGTTCTGCCGCAACGTGCATGATCACCGGCCCGACATCACCGAGCAGGGGACGAGGATCGCTGACTCCATACAAATAAGTAATAAAATCTTCGGGCAATTCGAGTTGCCAATGCGCGAGTAATGCAGGCAACAGTGCGGTGCGTGGGCCACGACCATCAGCAGCGCAGGCTGCGGCACGAAGTGCCATGATGGCCATATCGTGCCCGCTCCCCTCATCGCCGAACAAATAGCCCCAGCCACCTGCACGACGCATCATGCCTTGTGCATCACGCCCGACGGCAATCGAGCCCGTACCACAGATCACGCCCACGCCGATGCCATTGCTCGTGCCCGCAGCGATTACCAGCCAGCCATCATTCGCAATCAACAAGTCGTCGGCAATGCCGCGATTGCGTACCCAAGAACTGACCATCTGCTCATCTTCGGGCCGGCTGACACCTGCGATACCCGCACACATCGCAGTTACCTTTTGTCGTGCTAGTCCTGCATTGACAAACGCCTGGGCGATGGCACGATCTAATTCTGCGAAAGCTGCCGAGGAATCGTGCGCATAAAAATTGCTGCCACGCTGTCGACTTCGCCCCAAAATCACACCGGTATCCGCATCACCGAGCAATGCCACGGTTTTGGTTGCCCCACCATCAATCCCTAATACCAAACGTTGTTGACTATTGCTCATACATTCACACTGCCACCCGATGAGGATGACACATACTCCGAGTCTCGGTAGTTACGCTGGTTCACTGTTACGGTCATAAGGAATAATATTATCCCACTCATCGCCACGTGAACGCGCCACCACGGCAATGACTTCTTCGGTATCACTGAGGTTATACACCTCGTGCGGAACGCCTGGCTCGATGAAGATGAAGTCACCAGCCTCATTATCGACGATGGTACGCAACCCGGGGCCATATGCGTGGCGTACCTTCCCTTGCAAAATGTAGAGCATCACTTCAAAGTCAACATGAATATGCGCATAGGCAATTGCACCGGGAGGCACGCGTGCAACATTCATAGAAAGGTTCTTTGCGCTGGTGTTTTTGCTGGACATCCCCAACTTGTAGCGGATACCATTCCAACCACGTTCACCGCCACCGCCTCGAATGACCGATATGCCGTCATTCCCTTCGACTTGTAGTTGCATGTCTGGCGTGACACCAGATCCCTGCATGTTTGGTGTTGACATGGTATCTCCTTTTGATGTACATACCGTCTCTTGTACGTAGTATACGGCAGATTAATTCAATAAACCATAATGCACGTCAATTGGACGTTGGTACGCATCAACAGTCCCTTGCAAGACTTCGTCAAGCGTCACAGAACGTCCTGCCGCGTTTGATTCAAGGATGGCATATGCAGCGGCTAAATCGCGCAACCCCTCCACACCGCTTGTTTCTGGGTCGGCGCCACGTTCGATGGCCGTCAGCCAATCGTACTGTGAGATTGCTGCGGCATCACGCAATCCATGTGGAAAGAACTGATGTCGCTCGTCAGCGGTCATTTCACGTTCGAATCGCGCAATCAATGATTCACGTGTGCCATCAGCGTGCACGAGTTGGTCACCACGTATGGCCGCTTTTGTACCCACAAAAGCAGGCGCACCATCAATTGATACCGCATCACTTTGACCAGCCCATGACCACCAGAGTTGACCCAGCGCACGATTAACAAAGCGCACCGTGGCCATATAGGTATCGTCGACATCTGCTGTTACACGCATACTACTACCATCAGCGTTCTGATGTGTCCGTTCGGTAACGAATGTCTCTGCCATGGCCGACACGATGTGCACTTCACCTATGACATAGCGCATCCAGTCCATCTGATGCACACCAATGTCGATGCTCCCGCCACCACCACCACGTAATTTTTGATGGCGCCATGGTGTTTCAGCAACGATACGAGCAGGTGACCACAATCCGCCGAGAATGCCCATCACTGCGAATTGTGGCGTTCCAATCAGCCCATGTTTGACGGCCCAGTGTTGGGCACGCACGAGTTCCATCTGCCGTACATTTTCGAACACACCGAGAGTTACACCGCGCTGCTTGGCAAGTTCCACCATCATCTGACCAGCACGCACGCTAATGGCGAGTGGTTTTTGCGAGAGGAGATGCTTCCCTGCTGAGAGTGCCACTTTGGCAACATCGTGGTGCACCGCAAGCGTGGTAAAATCGTTGACCGCATCTACGAGCCCACTAGCAATCATTTCACGGTAGTCGGTGAACACCTGCACATCGCCATCATGAATGTCACTGATGTAGGTATGTGGGGCTGCGAGTGGATCTTCGGTTGCCGGATCAAGTACCGGTGGACGAGGAGTTGGCCCTTGACCGCGTGTGCGAAACATCAACGCATCCTGCGGATTTCGTGCGCAGAGCGCCGTGATTCGAAAGGTATCCATGCCCAATTCACGCAGACGCAAATACCCCTGGAGATGTGCATTCAAAATACGCCCACACCCGACAATCCCAATCCGAATCATGATGCCCCCCCACGTATCATTGCATGGGGTGGTAGCGGTAGCGACACCGTCATGTTGGTGTTAATTGATATAAGACCGGCTTCAAGCACTTCTTGTGCCATCAATGCAACGTCACCGCTACAAAGTTCCATTAGCGGGACTTGTTGGCGTATGGCAGACGCAAAATGTTCAAGTGCAAAACGATACCCAGGTGCCAGTTTAGGAACACGTAGTTGCACGCCCAAATCGTGTGCAGCGTCACTAAAGTAGAGCCTGCCAAGACTGGCTTTGAGCGTACCTTTGTCGCCATAAATTATTGGTTCGTACGAGGTCATGTGACCAATTTGTGTCCAAGATGCGGTCGATGTCGAAATTGCATGTTGGTGCTGCATAATCATAACGGCATTATCTTCAGCTGCGAGGTCTATTTTGCGCAATCGACCGGCAACTGCGGTGACTCTTGACGGCATTCCCACCAACATACAATCAAGTGCGGCACCATAACAGCAATAATCCATGTAGGCACCAGCACCATTCAGGGTTGGATCGTACAACCACCCAACAAAATGTGGTGAACAACCAAGTTCACGTGGCCCGCAATGTGCAGATCGATAATTGACTGAGAATACGTTGCCAACCTTACCACGCTTTGTGAGTGCGATTGCGTATTGGACGTCTGCGCGCCACGCAAAAGGCCAGTTCACCATCAGAATGACGCCTGCAGATTTGGCCGCTTGATACATGGCAAGAGCACCTGCGTACGTTGACGCCAACGGCTTTTCAGTCATGATGTGTAAACCGCGTTTTGCGGCTTCGATTGCGGCATCGACACCTGTAAAATTGTCGCCCATAACAAGTACCGCATCCAGTTCGTGCGCGGCTAATAATGCATTGTTGTCAACATATACATGTGCAATGCCAGCCTGTTGCGCTTTTTGGCGAAGTTCATCGCTTGGGTCGGCTGCTGCGACGATTTGCAAGTTTTCGACTTCATGCGCATGTGCGAGGACATCCCAGACATGATCATGCGTCATTCCCAAAATTCCGATTCGAAGTGGTTTTGCCATGGTATTGATGCTCCTTTGCAACAACCGATTCACTAGCATTATACCCAGATAACACGCAATTTGAATAAACTATGACGTATGTTTGGGCAGACGACTTGCGACAAACACGGCAACAAGCACCATTACGATACCAGCCATAGTAAATGAAAACGTGTACCCCTGCCAAGCGACTAATTGGCCACCAATTGTGGCACCCACAACACCACCGAGTGCGGCTACGGTGTGATACATGCCTGCTAATCGACCACGTCGCTGGCGCAACCCCATCTCAGTTGCAACCAACAACGCCGGAGTTTCGTAACTCGAATACGACAATGAACGCAGCATTTGTAATGGCACAATGCCCCATGTTGGCGCAATGAACTGATACAACATGTAGATACTTGCTTGTCCTGACAAACCAGCCATCAAAAGAGGACGACGCCCCCAACGGTCGGCTAAAAGCCCGGCAATCGTCAGCGCAGGCACTTCTCCGAGGGCCGCAAGCGCCCAGAGGGCACTGATAGAGCTTTGCGAGTATTCGAGGGTCTTCATAAACGCCGGCCACTGCCACGCAACCGCTCCCATACCATAAAACCACGAGAACACCACAACAAAAAACGCCACTGTGGCACTACGCGAAAATTGAGCAGGGGCTGGCGGTTCGGTCGGTGGTGTGGTTGTTTCGTCGGTTGGCGCGTGCGGTGCGGCTTCTCGAATACCAATGGTAGCACTACAGCCGAGAGCTTGCATGATGCTGGCTAACAGAATGGGGACCCACAGACCGAATTCGTCTGCGATGAAGCCACCACCTACGGCCGTGATAGCAAACGCCAGTGACCCTGTGGTACGAAAAAACCCGAGAACTCGCCCGCGCGAGATAGCGTCCTCGATTAAATCACCTGCCAGAGCGAGGCTGCCAGCACTAAATCCAGCACCGGCGATACCGAGAATGAGCTGCGCTACTACAACGATCCAAACGGTTTTTGTAAGCGCTATCGTCAATAATGCAAGCGATGAGAGGACTAATGCAACAAAGATGATTGGCCGTCGACGTCCAATTTGATCAGAACGCACACCCCACAAATACGGCGCAACCAGCGACCCGAATTGAGATGCCGCAAACATCAATCCCACCAGGGCTGGTCCTGCACCTAGTGCACCAAAGTGATTGACCATGAGCGGCACCGTCAGTCCGTTTGCCGCAAAAAGTCCAGCCTGACTGAGCGCCAAAAAACGCAACGAGCGCTGATTGGCAAGTGACATGAGTGCCATGGTCATCCTCATACATCCGGTAAAAGAGCATTCACATAGTACCATAGTCCATTCGCACGGTTACTGTGTTGGGAGCCACAACACCTGCGAAAGTTCCACGTGTAGAACATCATGCATCGGAACATTTTCAGCGAGCAAGTAGTCGTATTGTTCATACGCATGGGGAGAGGTAATTCGACCTGATGCAGAGACGACGCGCCACCACGGGAGTTGCATGTACATGGGAATTCGTGCTAAAGCCCAACCAACGCCTCTAGCACCACGTGGGACTGGTACGACACGTGCAATAACCCCATACGTCGTCACACACCCGCGTGGTATCTGTGCGACAATTTCGTACACTGGTGTGTAACGGTTGGGCATAACTGAGCCTCCATGGTACAATGACAGCGGTGTTATCACCGGTTGGAGTAGAGCAACAATGGCATCACGATCATCGCATAAATCGTATCGACGGAATCAACCAAACGAAAAGAGTGCGTATCCTGTATCAAAAAGACGTCGCAAACAAGTAGTCAAACCATCAATCGTGCCGCGCCTGTTGGTGGGGTGCCTTTCCACATTTGTGCTGATTGGGTTTGTGGGGATTGCATTGGCGTTATCCACATACACATCGCTCACTGCGTCATTGATACCTCGTCTCGAAACAATTAAAGGGCGAACCTCGTTTGAGACAAGTCGTCTATATGACCGTAACGGCAAAGTCCTATACGAATTCTTCGGCACCGGTCGGCGCACCAAAGTGCCACTCCAACGAATTTCGCCATACCTCATCAATGGCACCATTTCTATCGAAGACAAAACCTTCTACACCAATCCCGGTGTCGATTACCTCGGTATCGCCCGATCGGCGTTCGGCAGTCTCACTGCTGGTTCGATTGTGGGCGGTGGTTCGACTATTTCACAACAAGTCATCAAACAAGTTGTGCTGACAGAACAAGAGCGTTCATTCGACATCGAGACACGCGTTCGTCGTAAGGTGGTTGAAGTTGTGCTTGCGCAAGAAATGTCTCGTCAGTATAGCAAAGATGAAGTTCTCGAACTCTATCTGAATGAAATTTACTACGGTAATCTGGCATACGGCATTGAAGCAGCTACGAACACGTATTTCAAGACAACTGCTGCCAATTTGACATTGCCACAAGCCGCGTTACTGGCTGGAATGCCACAGCTCCCCAATGTGTACGACCCTTATTTACACACTGACAACAACATTATTCCAGGGATTACCCTGCAAAAAGGCTGGTTAATCCCTGGGTACGATCTCGGTGATGATACGAGTCTACCGAAGTGGCGTCAAATTGCGGTACTCCGTCAAATGGTCGACAACGGCTACATTACCGAAGCTGAAGGGGTCGACGCAGCACGCCAAGATTTAGTATTTGCCGGACCTGAAGTGCCTATTAACGCACCACACTTTGTATTTTATGTACGGAAGCTACTCGAAGCCGAGTACGGCCCTCAATTCGCAACTGGCGGGTATTCGATTTACACCACCATAGACCTGGAGCTACAACGTGCAACGCAGCGATTTGCCACGGAGCGCATCACAGAACTCCAAGAACGCAACATCAACAATGCGGCTGTGGTGGTCATGCAACCGAATACTGGTCAAATCCTAGCCATGGTAGGTAGCGTCGATTACAACAAGACCGTCAAAACCCAAAATCCGAACTTTGAGGGAAGTCTTCTCGACGGTCAAGTGAATGTCACCACGAGTCTTCGCCAGCCAGGATCAGCGCTCAAGCCGTTTACGTTTTTGTCTGCCATGGAGCGCGGCTTGACACCGGCAACGGTCTTCTGGGATATCAAACGGACCTATCCCTCGATTGACGATCAGAAGTACGAACCAAGCAACTACAACGGCAAGTACAATGGCCCACTGCGCATGCGTCAAGCGCTGGCTAACTCACTCAACATGCCGGCCATCGAAGCACTGCGCTACGCCACGATCAACCATACAATTGGACTCTTACAACGCGTGGGTCTCTCGTCATTTCAACGCGGCGAAGGCTTTTATGGATTAGCATTGACCCTTGGTGGTGGCGAGGTCACCCCGCTCGAATTAACCGCTGCGTACAACACGTTGGCCAGCGAAGGGCGTTATTACCCACCTGCAGCCATTCTAAAAATCGTCGATAACCAGGGCACAGTACTCAGAGAATTTGAGCGTCCACAAGCAGCTGCCAGCGTGAATCCAGAGTTGGTCAGTATAATCGTTGACATGATGAGCGATGATACTGCACGTCAAGCAATTTGGGGGCTGAACAGCCCACTCAAACTTACGCGTCCAGCGGCCGTCAAAACCGGTACGTCGAACGACTGGCGCGATGCATGGGCACTCGGATTCACTCCGTATCTGACCGTCGGTGTCTGGACTGGCAACAACAACAATGAGCCCACTGCCAAAGTGGAAAGTTTGACCGGAGGTGGTATTATCTGGCGCAACGTGATGGAGTACGTCTTTAGCGAAAAACGCCTAGAATCATTACTCGCAGAACCGTTCAATAATCGGCTTGTCTTAAACTTCGCTCGTCCCGCTGGCGTGCAAGAGCAACCGATCTGTCCGCTCCCGAGTGCGTTTAACAATCGAACTACAGAACTTTTCACGCGTACCATGAACAACAGTGCGGTGCCTGGCCAACCGCGCGATAACGCGACATCGGTCGATTTGACGGTGCAAGCACCGGCCGAATTGAGCGAAGATCCGTGTGCAGGACTCCTACAAATGACGCAAGTCGTGAAACTCATTGACACGATTCCACTGTCTGGTGTTATCACCGACACAGCGGTCATCAGTACAAACGTCTGCTTACCAACCGATGGCGTTTCAGTACCACAAGACCGTATCATCGAAGGATTGACGTGGATTCTCCCACCCGATGAACCTGATATCCAGACAACGTATGCGTGGGAGGTTGTGCCTGATGTTGATAAGTTGCAACCACCGATACTACCATTTGACGCAAAAATGATACCCGCATGTACCACCGAGATGGTGTCAGCATTCGGACCGCCTGTCGAAGGAGCGATACGCATGCCAAACTTGCAAATGCTCGATGCGCAAGTGGCTGTAGAAACACTCAAAGCACTTGGCGTTGATCCGGCCATGATGTATGTGGACCTGCAAACACGAGAACGCATACCAGACGTGTATGACCAGTATGCGCCCAATCAAGTGATAAGCACGTTACCTCGCGCAGACCAATGGATTCTACCTGGTGAATCGGTAATCATAGGCGCACGCGCACCGTAATTAATCAAGCCCAAGATGTTGGCGTAATTCAACCAGTAATTGCGCATGCTGCGATGAGTGATGACCGGCACTTACTGCGGCATGCGCAATACTTTGCCACCACGGCGTTGACGCGGTGACATGTATCGACCATTGTTGCAGGATGGTATCCGCAGCTGGATAGGTTTCGACCAACCACACGACTGACGTGCGCAAGTCAACAATACGCAGCGACCTGATATTCGGTACCCGCGCATCTCCAGATGGCGCGTTGAGGAGCGCATATGCCGTACTGCCGACGACATGATTGCGCCATTCACTCGCTGTGGCTTCCCGGATTTCATGAAGCCACGGGGCGAGATTTGGTGGGCCTTCGACTGTACGCTTGAGGGGAAAATCGGATCCAAACACGATTTTGTTCGGCACGACAAGCATCGCCATCTGCATCATTTTGTGAGTATCGGGATACGTAAACCATGATGCGGCTGTGTCATAGAACACGTTCTGTAAGACACGACGAACACTCGGCATCTGCTCGTAGAACCAGAGCCCACCACCCCAATGCGCCAGAATAATCGGCAACTCAGGAAATCGCTCTGCAAGTTCGTAGAATGCCCACATCGGCATATCAACTTTGCCGGGATATGCAGGGCCGACAGGCTCATTGACATGAAAGAGCATGGGTATGGTGTGTTGCGCACAATACTCTGCACAGCGCAAAAAGTTCATACTGCGCAATGAAAATTGCTGGGCGACTGGATTTAATTCGCCCACGCCGCGCATACCAGCATCGTAGCACCGTGCAATTTCAGTGATGGCGGCAGGGTGATCCGGTTGCACCATGGCAAACGCAGACAGCCGTTGCGGATTGTGCTTTCGCGCATCGAGTACACGCGAATTACGCGCAACACAATGTTCCATATGACGTAGGTACTCGCCTTGCCATACAATCTGGTCAACACCCGCATCATCCATGACGGCGATAACACGGCCAACATCGGCATATCCCTGGACACGCGATTCATGGTAGAGCGATGTTTGCCACACTTCGTTGTGCCAGTGCGGTTGATGCGGCAAGTAATGTTGATGAATATCAATGACGGGAGATTTATGGGTCATGCGGTGCCACCAATCGCTCGACGCGATGATACACATGCTCCCACGTCATTGATGAAACAACCTTGTTGTACCCGTGTTGTGCATACGATTGCGCACGATCATGGTCTTGGAGTAACGCTGCAATGGCCGATGCAAGTTGCGTGGGCTGATCGAATTCCACCAGGACCCCATCTACACCATCGCTGATAACATCGGGGATTCCACCAGCATGCGCACCAATTACGGGCAACATGTTGACCCAGGCCTCGAGAAAGACGATTCCGAATGAATCTGTACGAGATGGCATAACAAACAATTGGGCGGCCGCATACGCATCGCGCTTTTCGTCATCAGATGCATAGGCAAGCAGATGGATGCGTGAACGGTCGTGTGCATCTAATTGTTGTAAAAACTGTGTGAAATGCTGGAGTGGAGCTCCGATGAGGACCAAATGGGCAGGGTGCCCTGTGCGCCATAGTTGCTGCATGGCATGTACAGTTGTGATGGTGCCTTTGTCACGCGCCATTGCTCCAACTTGCAGCACGATGGGTGCGTCAATATCATGTCGTGTACGAAATCCGTCGGCGTCGCCGTTTTGCAGATCGGCAGGTGTGACTCCTGCTCCTACCACATGAATGCGTGATTGGTCGATACCGTGTTGCTGCAAGAACACCTTCTCGCGCTGCGTCATTGTCAGCACATACTGACTCTGACGCAATATGTCAAGTTGCTGTGGCATGCTGTAGTATCGCACGAACGCACGATCGCCGATTTCGCCGAGGTGAATAAACGGTGTCATAACCAACGGAATATGATGTGCACGTGCTAGATCAACAATCGGGTGAATGAACGAATCAAGCGTTACGTTGGTGACATGGATGGCATCAATAGTGTCAATATGTGCGGCGACCCAGGCTTCAAGATCGGGTACGCGCGGCGTACGCATTGCCAACCACCGCAGGATTGGCAGTGGCACTCTGAATCGCACACCTTCGACGAGCAATCGACGCAAAATAGGATACACGAGTGGATGATTACTCAAGCGCTTGACAGGAAAGCGATGAATGTGACAGCCATGATGAAATTCATACGGTTGATCGATTTCGCGACGACCAGCCTGCCAAAACGCTTCGAGGTCATAGGCATTCGTCGTCAAGACGGTCACGCGATGCCCTGCGGCTGCGAGGCGTCGACCAATTTCTACAAAATACTGCACTGAACCACTAGACACAGGATGATAGAGTTGCACGACATGAACGATGTGCATTACGTCCTATTGCCCCCATGAAATTCCAGAATCAGCGTCAAAGTGCTGATCACGCGTCATCTGCACGGGATCACCATCTGGCAAGCCATCGCGAAGTTTTTGGGCCCACAATTCGAAACCTGACGCACCTTCAGGAATGGCCAAAAAGACCATCCACTCTCCATCTGGAGAAATTTCCGGTGAGCGCGCACTACCGAGGTTTGTGACTTTCTGAGGTGACGTCGTGCCAAATTGCAACATGTAGATGTCGGTAAGCATGTCGTCGCGCTTGGCAAAGTATAAGCGTGAGTTATCGGGTGCGAGTGCTGGGTCATAGCTGTGGTTGGGCACACCGGTGGGCACAGTCAATGTCTTTTGAGCGATCGAATAGCGCAAGATACGCGGGTCTTCGTCGCCAGCGGGGTTAAACTCAAAAATCACGTGATCGCCGTCATTTTCGAAAATCATACGCCCGACATTTCCTGAGCCATCCGCATACGCACTATCTCGTTCGGCACCAGAACGTGCATCCATGACATACATGATGAGACGATACTCGGATGCAGGAGAACCCTCTGGCGGTCCATATTGCGACGCATACACGATTCGGTTACCGTCCGGCGTGAACGCGGGATAGAAAGCCCACATGGAATCGTACATGCGCTCAAAACTCTGAAGTGGATGGCGAGAGCCATTATCCGTCAACTGAGTGGCTTCGCCACCGGCTGACGATGTAAGCATGATGTCACTAAAGCTCTGACCACGCCGCACAAAGACGATACGAGTACCATCGCGTGAGAACGCGGGTTGCCAGGCATCTCCACTCACGGTGAGTTGCTGTAAATCCCCATTTGACCACATCACAAGATTGCCCGACTTGGCCAGCAGAAGGCGTCCTGGCAACGAAGGTGTCGCAATCACTGCCGGGTCGCGTGCTACTTCAACGACCGGGACTGCGGTGCCACCGTCAGTAGGTGGTGACGGTGTTGTTGATGCACACGCAATCAGCACAAACGCAAGTAGCACGATGAACAAACGCTTCATACACGCTCCATTTCTACAGGCACGATGTGCAATCGTTGTGCTGCAGACTCAGTGACGACAACATGGAGAGCCTTAGGACAAACAGTTATTTCGACAGGAGTATGACCGATAAAATCCCCATCAACCTGCCACGACATCGGCGGACCATTGACCCGTACACGTGACACACGACGAAGTAACGAGTTGCGATCGAGCCAGGGCAGATATTGATACAGATACAAAAAGAAAAACCGCATGAAACCAGTGATATACAGCTGATCACCAAACATCATTTTGACATCGATCAATCCATCGTTGAGATGCGCAGTCGGCGTGAATGGAATGAACCCGGCATAGCGCTGCGTGTTGCCAACGACCATCATCAGTAATGGCACATGCATGTGCTCATCGTCGAGTTCGACATCTACAATCCGACTTCGAAAACTCCACATGACCGACCAAATACGACCAATATAGGCTAACACGCCGAATTTGCGTTTGTCGGATGCATAGAGGTGACGGACCACCTCTGCATCAAACCCTATCCCAGTCATGAGGAGAAATGCACGTCCATTCGCCATACCAACATCGATGTAGCCAGAGACGCCATCGATAATCTGCTGGGCGGCAACCTTTACGTCCATGGAAAATCCTGCCTCACGGGCCCACACATTGACAGTCCCAATCGGGAGCGGGGCAAGTACGACGGTAGAACCGATTAGGGCATTAGCCACTTCGTTCACTGTGCCGTCGCCACCTGCAGCCACCACCATATTATAGTGATTCTCAATTGATGTTTGTGCAAATCGAGACGCATCACCAGGTGCAGCCAAATAGTACTCATCAACCACCCAACCGTTTGCTCGCCATAATGCTAACGCGTCGTTGAATGCGTGCAATTGTGATGCAGCCTGACCAGCATGGCGATTGGCAATTACACAAACGCGGTAGCTCATATGTCGCTCCCGTGAGGCACTGATGCATACTGTAGCGTACGACGCCAAAAATCATATGCGGCCAACGCATCGCGTCCCGGTATGATTGGCACTTGGGCAAGGAGCGAAATTGTATCACGAAGTGGCAAACCTACCACATTCGTATAACTCCCTGTGACCACGGTTACTAACGTGCCAGCCATTCCTTGAATTCCGTAGGCACCGGCTTTGTCGAGCGACTCACCGGTTGCCACATAATTGATGATTTGCTGATCTGAAAGCAGTTGCATGGTCACATCACTGCGACAGACATGAAACAGCGGTCGTCGCCCCGCGACAAACAGCGTCATTCCGGTGTACACCTGATGTGTGTGACCAGACAACATGCGGAGCATGCGATGTGCGTCCGAAACGTCAAGTGGTTTATTGAGGACCTGGCCATCAATAACAACAATAGTATCGGCTGCGAGCACCACCACATCGCGATGCATTGACGCAATGTGGTAGCCTTTACGCCACGCACGTATCGTAGGATGATCATGCAGGGTCACCGCAACCTGCGGAAGAACAGTCAACAACGTTGCGTCGGGCACGATATCTGATTCTTCAGCATCACTGACTGCAACAGTAAATTCTATCGCTAACGATGATAGCAATTCGTATCGACGTGGTGACGCGGATGCAAGTATGACTTGTGGTGTTTGCGCATTGTTTTGTTCCATACGCTTATCATCATATCAGATTACACGACCGCACCACGCTGAGATATTTCTGATGCAACTCTTACGCATCGACTATCGTCACATATGGCATAATTGTAGTGCTACATAGCATTTCAATCGAAAGGAATCAAAAACTATGCAAACCCAAGTTGGATCTGCGCAGTCCACGCTCTTACAACGCTCCATGCAACAAGTGTATTTATGGATGACCGCTGGTTTGTTGATTACTGGTGCAGTATCAACCGGATTGGTCGGCGATGCAAGCATCATGGCATTGATCATGAATCCAATCGTCTTCTTCGGGCTGTTCATTGTCCAGCTCCTCATGGTAATTGGACTCAGTGCACTCGTGCAACGAATGAGTCCAATGATGGCAACGTTGATTTTCTTGGCATATGCAGGCTTGAACGGTGTCACCTTGACGCCAATCTTTTTGGCATATACTGCAGAATCAATTGCATCGACGTTCTTCACGACGGCAGGCACATTTGCTGTCATGGCAGTCTACGGTGCTACCACGAAGCGTGACCTAACCAAACTTGGCAGCATGTTGATGATGGCCGTCATCGGATTAATCATTGCAACACTGATTAACTTGTTCTTCCAGAACTCCGTCTTCAACCTGATTATCAGCATCGCAGGGGTGTTGATCTTTGTAGGATTGACTGCGTATGATGTGCAGAAGTTAACGCGCATGTCCACGCAGATGAGCAGTGCGGACGATGCACAACGATTTGCTATCATTGGTGCATTGACACTCTACCTCGATTTCATCAATTTGTTCATTTACATGTTGCGTATTTTGGGCGTTCGACGCGATTAATTGACACAAACGCACCGCGCTTCGGTCATGAAGCGCGGTGCGTTTTGCATTTAGAAATCGGTTTTCGCCAGTGTGCGCACCAAGAGTCGTTGTTCGGCAGTACGAATACGCTGATGTAACGATTCTTCCGTATCATCTGGCAACACTGGCACTTCATGGGTAGCAATGACCGGTCCACGATCAACCTCCGGCACTACGTAGTGGATGGTACAACCGGTCATTGGGATGCGTAATCGAAGCGCATCTGCAACTACATGTGCACCACGCAACGCAGGGATGACACGGCCATCTGCAAGCTCATATGTGTCTCCACCGTCAGCGGGGAGCAATGCCGGATGTTGATTGATAATAGGGATCGATATCGAGTTCAATGTCTCAGCACTTAAAATGCGCATGAATCCAGACAACAACACCATATCAGGAGCAAACGCACGCACGACACCGAGTGCACGTTGCTCCCATGCTTCTCGTTGGACTGCCGTAGCACGAGGTGGATAGGGTATTGCACACACTGGAATTCGATGTGCGATGGCACGTTGGACCCCACCACACTCCGGACGATCACTCAACACCAGCCCAATACGCCAAGATAATTCACCCGCGGCGATTGCGTCGATGACGGCTTGTAAATTTGAGCCACCGCCAGACACCATAATGGCCAACGTGGTTTGACTCATAAAAGCTCCGTCTGACCAATATCAAGCCGGTATTGCATACCATGGAGCTGGATGCAATCAACAACCTCATAGGCTGTGCGCAATGCGCTATGCATATCTGTGCCAATACCAACTGCATTCAGCACACGCCCACCAGCACTCACAAGCTGTCCATTTACGAGCTGTGTCCCGGCATGAAGCACATAGCCATCGGTTGGTAAGCGCTCAGTATTAATAGTAATGGGATCACCTCGACGTGGAAGATTCGGATACCCGTAACTGCCCACCACAATACATGCCGCAGCGCGATTACTCCATTGCAATGTATCATCGTTCAGTTGTCCGAGTGCGGCGGTATACAATGCGATTAGCATGTCACCATCACAAAGTGGCAACATGACTTGTGTCTCAGAATCACCAAATCGTGCGTTATACTCAATTACCTTTGGACCATGTTCGGTCAATATTAACCCAGCATACAATGCGCCGATAAACGGCATGTTGTGCGCCTGCAACACGTTCAATATTGGAGTGATTGTACGCTGAACAAGTTCTTGTGCGGTCGAATAATTTATTGCACGCAATGGCGAAATCGTCCCCATGCCGCCCGTATTCGGTCCTTCATCGCCATCGAGCAAACGTTTGTGGTCGCGTGATGATGGGAGCGGCCATGCATGCACACCATCACAAAGTGCAATCAATGACACTTCTGGGCCATACAATCGCTCTTCAAGCAGAATTTGCTGACCTGCAGGCGTGTTTGCAACAAGCTGAATCGCATCAAGTGTTTCATCTACACTGTCTGCAACCACAACACCTTTTCCAGCCGCCAAGCCATCGGCTTTGACCACATACGGCGTATTTGCGGATCGCACAAATGCTTGGGCTTCTTTTGCAGATGTAAACGACCGGAACGCCGCGGTAGGCACACCGACACGTTGCATCAGTTGTTTGGCAAATGATTTACTACTTTCAAGTCGCGCAGCTGATTTACTCGGCCCAAAAACGGCATAACCGTCTGCGCGAAAAACATCTGCCCAACCAGCGGCAAGCGGTGCCTCAGGTCCAATAACTACCAAATCGATATGTTGAGTGCGCACCCACACACGGATGTGATCGATGTCACTTATCGGCAAAAGTTCACCCAACGACGCCATACCCGGATTCCCAGGTGCAATTGTCAACGTGGATAAACGCGGTGACGATGCGAGTGCTTTGGCCAACGCATGTTCACGGCCACCACTTCCAATGAGCAAGACATGCATACAAGGACTCCAACTACTGCGTACAGGCCTCTCCGATCATTATTATAGTGCAGTATCGCACGATGGAACGGTGAATGTTGTACACAGCAAAAGTACCACATGTTTATCGAGTGCGTGTGACGGTGGTATAGAAGGTAGAGACACCAAATCGTGTTATCTCTTCGATGACATATCGGACTGCCTGTCGGTTTCGGTCAATACATTGATAATGCGCAGCCCGAACACATGAGCCGGTGGCAATGATACTCGCGCACGCAGAGACAACCTCACGACGTCCATTCGCCAGTTCACGATGTACGCGATAGCGCCACATACCATCCTCACGAGATGTGTGCCATTCAATGAGTGCACCACGTATGTGTGGCGATGCACGTAGATAGTCATCGTAATTGCGGCAGGGCGTGTTCCGACTTGTACGTTTGTTGGAACATTTAATGCCACAGTGCGTGAATCATCCGAAGTAATGGTGCCTGCATCGGAAGTCACAGACGCTTGATTCACGATTGTGCCAGATGCGGTGGTATTGATTTTTACGTTATATGTGATGATTACCGTCCCAGACGGCTCAAGTGCACCCACATCTACACTGATGCGAGTATGACCGTTTTTATTGCCTCATATTACCCTCCCATGGGTCGTACGCACGCTTCCAATATCAATTCTCGTTTTGGTGTCGGGTGTATCATTCATACGCACATTGAGTGCAGTAGCAGATGAGAGATTCTTAATCACGATGCGATACAGCAGTGTATCTCCCACATCTGCAATGCCATTACTATTCATGTCGTAGAAATCATGGTTTGCGTAACGACTTCCAATCGCTGACTACCTGCAAGGTACAAAATGGTTGGATCTGCCAACACAATTGTTGACGGATCATCGGTGTGAATGGTAGACGATGTTCGCATCCGTGATGATCGAAACGTCAACGATGGTTGATGCGCGATTTGCGATATCACGGTGGTATCGAGTGACGGTGATATTCGTGCGTGGTAGGTAATCACAAAAGGCGCAGCGCCATCCTCAACCGAAGTAAGCCGAACTAATACGGTTGTATCTCCGCCAATATTGCCAATCTCGACAGCACCACGTGAGGTAACCACACTGCCAGATTGTAATTCTGTGTATCGACTAAATGTGTCTGTTATCGCTACGTTCAACGCATCCTCATTCCCGGAATTTGACCAGTCACTGTGAAACGCACAATATCGCCAGGTGAGACGCGCCTATCGCCATCAACGTCAGTGAGGAGTTGCACTTCGCAATAGACTTGCATAAACGACTCAGCCGTGATGTTGTCTGCGTTTGATCGTTTACTGCTGAGGTCGCAGGGTCATCAGACCAATGTGATACGAGATTCATTGCACTGACGGTAGCTTGTGCAGCGAGTGCCATTACGCGCGGTGGCAACGACTTTTTTATGATGACGCGATAACGTACAAAATGCGTTGGGCAGGAAGTAGATCGGCTAAATCGACCACAACTTGATTGTCACCGGGGAACACACCTTGCATCACAGAACCTAATGAGGTTGTCTACGGTGTATTAATAATTCACTAGCAATTGCATGACGAAACAATTACCCAAACACATATATTTTTCGCGATTAATATGGTTATGCTACAATTTTGAGCAAGCAGAGTGCGAGGAGCGAATCATGAATGGTTCAGAACACACGATTGATGTAGAGCGTTTGTTGCGTGATTTGCAGCAACGTATCCATACAAACACGCAACAGAACACACAGCCCATCGAGGCCAACAACGGCGAATTACGTGCATTACACGAAGCGTTGCACGAATTGGAATTAACTCGCGTGATATCGGCACATTGGCCAATAGAAGGCAACGGAATCATTGGTCGCGTAGTTGCGTTACTCCAAAAAGTGACTCGACGTCTTCTACGGTGGTATATTAATCCGATCGTAGAACAGCAAAATTCCTATAACGATGCAGTGTTGCGTGCTTTACGTCTTCTCGTGGATTCATATCAAGAACAGTTACAAACACAGGGGCAAATACCACCAGGCACTCCTTCGAATGCCGCACCATTGACAGCGGTACCTGAAAGCCAGACGGCACGCACAATGCAACAGCAAATTGCCGCAAATGAGGCACCGTTTAGCATGTGGGAGCACGACATGCGTACCGACGAAGCAGAGCGGAATCTACGCGCTCGTATACAGGCACATTGGCCGTTACCAGCTCGAAATCTACGGGATCGCGTAGCTCGCATCATCCACATGGGACAACGGTTCTTACTCCGATGGTACATAAATCCGATTGTCGATCGTATGAACCAGAGCAACCGGGCGATACATCTCAGTCTCGTACAGATGAGCACATACATGATTGCTATGCGAGTTTCGTTAGTTATCGATCAAGTTCGTCGCCGCCATGAATAACACGATCACCATTGTCAGTACGTGGTATGGCCCAGACACAGCAGGCGGCGCCGAGACGGCCGCACGCAAACTCGCCATAGCGCTTCATCATGCGGGACATACCGTGGAGGTATGGGCAACCAATGCGCGTGATTTGTTTGCACCGCATGAGCCGCATTATGTGGCTGGGCAGAGTATTGACGAAGGAGTTGTCGTACGACGCTTTGCCATTAGTCCACCGCTCGAAAAAGGTGAGTTACCACCGTTCATCAAACAACACAACGGCATTCGGGCACTCATCAAGCAAATCCAACCTGGTGATCTCGAGCTGTTGATTCTCTCGACGCTGGCCTATAGCAACGACATGTTGCAGGCGATAGCACACGAACACTCACACCGACGATTTGTGTTCGTGCCATACCCACTCCCGAGTAGTGTATGGGGTGTCATGCTCGCACCGGACCAGAGTTACTTGTTGCCGTGTATGCACGATGAGCCGTATGCCTATCATCGCATTACTGATTGGCAAATCACACATACCAAACGGTTACTGGCAAATAGCGCGGCTGAACGCGACTTACTGATGCGCCAATATGCGTTACCAGCCGAGCGCGTTGCATTGACCCGCTTGGGGATTGATTTGGGCGTAACCGGCGACGGCGCACGATTCAAGACACAGTTCGCTATCACCACGCCGATGCTCTTTTTTGCTGGCCGCAAAGACAGCACCAAAAATGTCCCACTGTTGATTCGCTTTGTGCAGGAATACATTATGCGCAGAGGGCGGATGGTGACACTCGTCTTATCCGGACGTGATGAACTCGCATTAACGTCGTACCAGCGGATGTTTGTACGTGATGTGGGCTTTTTGAGTGAACAAGAAAAAGCCAATGCCTTTGCTGCAGCTGACATCTTTGTGCATGCGGGCACACAAGAAAGCTTCGCATTTGTCCTGATGGAGGCCTGGTTACAAGGGCGACCTGCGTTGGTCAATCGAGATTGTGCTGTGACGGCGAGTGCGGTGACCGAAGCTGATGGTGGAATGGATTTCAACGATTTTGCGACATTTGCGGCGGCACTCGACATCATGCTCTACAACCCACAGTTGATGACCCAGATGGGCCAAAACGGCAAGCGCTATGTCCTCGAGAATTGCCGTTGGCCCGATGTGGCGCAACGGGTCGCCACCGCTGTTTTGAACGTATAACGAGGGCACACGCATGCGCATCATCATCTGCAACGCTCAAGTGCCATTTGTGCGCGGTGGCGCCGAGCTACTGGTAGAGGGGTTACGCGATGCACTACGCCATGCTGGACACACGGTCGATACCGTGTCGCTACCATATCGTTGGCAACCGCACTCCCATTTGCTTGATAGTATGCTGGCCTGGCGCATGGTTGATTTGCGAGAAGTAGACGGCACAGCGGTTGATCTGGTTATTGCCACCAAATTTCCTTCGTACTTTGTCCAGCATCCCAACAAAGTTGTGTGGTTGGTACATCAGCATCGACAAGCATATGATTGGTATGGAACGAGCTTTTCGGATTTTAGTAATACACCAGACGAGCGAGCACTCCGTGACCAACTCAT
>Ga0194130_10002785_pt1 | contig 24641 bp, 16 predicted proteins | sample TA2KigsurfametaG_FD_160084 | JGI IMG/M metagenome (GOLD analysis project Ga0194130, IMG submission 160084) | Freshwater microbial communities from Lake Tanganyika, Tanzania - TA2015050 Kigoma 12 surface | ecosystem: Environmental > Aquatic > Freshwater > Lake | place: Tanzania: Lake Tanganyika... | reverse complement strand
CACTTTGCTTTTTAAGCAATTCTTTTTTCTCTAGACTCGCTTTTAGGCGCTTTTCTGCGTCTTCTTTGCGTTTTTTTGCTTCTTCCTCTGCCTGTGCTTTTCTTGCATCCGAGGCATCTTTATTCCTCTGTACTTGTTCTTGTAAACGAGCTTTTCTTATAGAGGCTTCTTCTTTACGCTTTTGTTCACTTTGTTCGCGCAGTTTTGCTTGCTCTTCCCTTTTTGCTTTTTGAGCTGCCGCATAAGCAGCATGTCTTTCTTTATCCTCAGCATCCATCAATTTTATTATTTCATTTGTCTAGCGCGCTTTTCTTCGATAGTCAGTTGCTGATTCTGATCTTTTGCTGGATCCATATCTGGTGGTACTGCATCATATCGACCTAGTATACTCTTTGAGGATAACACTAGAGCTAGTGTAAGAAGGCAAATATAAATCGGGCGCTTTTTCATCTGACATTCCAATAAGTTAATATTCAAAAATTTTAATTTTAGAATACTGATTGAAAATTAATATTATATTAAATTTTCTTATAGATCATTGAGGTTTGATCCTTGATGTAATTATAAATAATATCCTTTTACACCTTATTAATATAAGAGGTGCATTCTAATCATATAATTTTTTATCAGGGTTAAAAAGAGAATGAAACATAAGTGTCATTCACATCAGGATTTTCAGATACATTCAGAACATGGAGCAATTAAAAATTTTGGAGGACATGCTGCCATGCTCGAAGATTTTTTTTGGCGATTTTGGATTTCATCCCTTCTCACAATTCCCGTTCTTTTCCTTTCTCCAATGGTTCAAGAAATTGTCGGATTTCCAGGAATTATCTCATTTAATGCGTCAGATGATATCGTATTTATTCTTTCAACTCTCATCTATTTTTATGGAGGTTGGCCTTTCATCGTTGGGCTTTATAAGGAAATGAAGGAAATAAGGCCAGGGATGATGACGTTAATTGGTGTGGCCATTAGTGTGGCCTATATATATAGCAGCTCTGTTGTTTTTGGCATTCAAGGCAACGTCTTTTTTTGGGAACTAGCCACTTTAATAGATATTATGCTCTTTGGGCATTGGATGGAAATGAAATCTTTGATGGGAGCCGGTAAAGCTTTAGAGGAACTTGCTCGTCTTATACCAGAAGTAACCCATATACTTGATGATGATGGGACCATACGTGATATTCCCACCACTATGTTATCCAAGGGCATGAAATGTATCGTTAAACCTGGTGAGCGAATACCCAGCGATGGTCTTATTATTGAAGGGGAAACGTCAATTAATGAATCCATGCTAACGGGTGAATCTAGTCCGGCTATAAAGCACATAGGTGATAAAGTTATTGGGGGCTCTATCAATGGAGAGGGTTCAATTATTATAGAAATTCAAAAGACCGGTGAAGAAACTTTTATCTCCAGAGTTATAAAGCTTGTTCAAATGGCCCAGGCGAGTAAATCGAAAACACAAGACATAGCCAACCGAGCAGCTGTTTGGTTGACCATTCTTGCATTAGTTGGCGGGATTCTGACTTTTCTTGTGTGGATCTTCTATTCATCACAAGGTTTTCCTTTTGCTTTGGAGCGTGCTGTAACTGTGATGATAACAGCGTGTCCTCATGCGCTCGGTCTTGCCGTACCCCTGGTTGTTGCAGTTTCAACTTCTCTAGCAGCTGCGCATGGCCTCCTTATTAGAAACCGCATAGCTTTTGAGCAAGCGCGTAATGTCAATGCCATTATTTTTGATAAAACAGGAACACTCACCAAGGGGGAATTTGGAGTAACTGATATTTTGGTGTTTGACCAGGCTTATACACAGGCAGACGTACATAATTTTGCAGGTTCCCTTGAACAATATTCAGAGCATCCCATTGCCAAAGGGGTCGTAAAAGGAGCAGAGCACTTATGGGAAGCCAAGAATTTCAAAGCTATTTTTGGTCAAGGTGCAGAAGGGGAAGTCAGAGGTAAAAATATTAAAGTTGTTAGTCCGGGTTATCTAAAACAAGCAAATATTACTATACCCAATCCTGCTATTGAAAAATTAAATGGTCAAGGGAAGACAGTTGTCTTTGTTTTGATGGAAGAAAAATTAATGGGAGCTATCGCTCTGGCAGACATAATACGTCCTGAATCACAGAAGGCTATCAAATTTCTTAAAGAAATGGGAATTCGCTGTTTGATGCTTACAGGAGATCATTCTCAAGTTGCCAAATGGGTGTCTGAAGAAATTGGTCTTGATGAATATTTCTCAGGGGTACTCCCCGATCAAAAGGCATCAAAAATTAAAGAAGTACAGTCGAGAGGATATATCGTTGCTATGACAGGAGATGGCGTAAATGATGCACCTGCTTTAGCTCAGGCAGATGTTGGAATTGCCATCGGATCAGGTGCGGATGTGGCTATTGAAACAGCAGATATTATTCTTGTAAAAAGTAATCCTTTAGATGTTGTTGCAATTCTAAAGTTGGCTCAATTAACATATCGAAAAATGCTTCAAAACCTATTCTGGGCAACAGGATATAATCTTTTTGCGCTTCCTGTCGCTGCGGGGGTTCTTTATACACAGGGTTTAATATTAACACCTGCGCTTGGAGCATTGTTTATGTCGCTAAGCACAATTATTTGTGCAATTAATTCAAGGTTTTTGAAATTCAAAAATTAATAGTCTTCTTATGCTTATCTTGAATTCTGAGTTCATTCATACAAATTCAGGAGATGTTTATTATTTTAGATAAATATTATATGTTTAAAGAAAATATGATAAATTTCTCATTTCTCTCTGGATAGATTTTGTATGAAAGCACTTATATGTTTTTTTGTTATCCTTCTAACCCCCCTATTGGCAGCTGAAAATGATTTACATGAAAAGTATCGCCTATCACTTATAGAGGGGAAAGGGTTCGTTCAAGAACTACAAAGAAAAGTCGAGTCGCATATTAAGGCAGATGAAGATATTTTACGCGTCGTTCGTGAACAAATATCTTTAAAACGTCAAAGGCTTATAACAGGGATTCCTGAAGTTCCAAACGAATTTCTTGAGGAGCTCGATGATCTCACATCGACATTGTGTCCTCCTGAAAATTTTTTTACAGAGGAGCAATTAAAAGCGGTTTGTGAATCTCCAAGTGAAGATGCACTTCAAGCCTTCATGACTGTGAAAAACAAACTTGAGAAGTTTTACAGAAAATGGGACGCCATAGCATGCTTTGTCGAAAATATTATAACAACGATCAATCAAATTATCTGGTACGAAGAAGAATGGATAGAACTTGCTGAGACTATTTGTGAGCGCATCATTCATTCACAGATCAGCATTTATGATATAAAAGCCGTATATGAGCATCTTACCTATTTTCACAAACAGGCATCTTCCTTAAACGAAACACGGGATAATCTACCGACTGCAGTTGAACAGCAGCCTGTTTTGCTTAAACGTCTGATGGATAAAATATACCCAGCCCTAATTTCTTTCCTTAATGCTCGAGGCGAAGTCCTTTGGGAATTTTTAACTAAATCTTTAAGTGAACTTAAGATTGAAGAAAGTTATGCTACACTCGACAGCCTATTTTTTGCTGACAGTGATAACCCAATTATAAAATTTATCACATCCAAACTAAAGAAGTTAACGCAACTTCCCTCTTCAACCGCTTCTTTATCCATCAAGCCACTTCCCTTAAATCAGATGGATGTAAAAGCTCTAGATAAAATAAGTACAACCGATAGCGCCACAGATCTGTCCTTTGTTCCCCGAACGCCCGTCCACTCTTTGACTGAAAAAGACAAACCAAAGCCGGATTCTCCTCCTGAGGACTCAGCAAAACCTGTACAACACATACCTCAAATCTTGAATTTATCGCGCCTTTCTCTTGCGTCGCCTCGTCTGGCTGGTTCACCGCGTTTGGCTGGTTCATCACACTTGACGGGGTCCCCTAGAGCAACTGGTTCACCCAGGGCCACGGGGTCCCCTAGACTCACGGGCTCACCTAGAAACACGGGTTCGCCCCGCCAACCTCTATCGAGTTCCCCACGTGTTAATTCCCCCAGAGTCCCTATTGAGGGTATATCGGAGGGGATCGTTTCTCCCCGACGCTCAAGTTTACCGCACCCTCGGCCTTCTACTACATCTCATGGAACCTCTTCTCGTCGGCATACCGGAAACTTTCCATCTCAAATTCCCGCTCTTCGTTCATTGAGTTCTGTGTCTAATATAAGTGATGCAGCTGCATCTCCTTTAAGTCCGAAAGATGCGCTTGATTCGCCAGTTGCACTCCATTCGGGCCGGAGATTTCGACTAACCTCTCGTGCAAGTGAATCAGGCGTACCCCTGTTAAGTCCCCACGTTACTGATGATCCTTCAGTCCTTACAGAATCGAGCCAAACGCCAAGGAATTTACCACCCCAAACAAGTGAATTCAGCCTTCCTTCGGCGCCAGACCAACCTCATGAGATTCCTCCTTATGCATTAACCTCTACCAAAAAGCCTCCAAAAGGCCATTCAGCCGTTTCCAGAGTTGTAACACCCAATGCTTTAACTCGAACGGGTTCCATCACCAGCCTTGGCGGAAAGAAGAGGCGTGCACCTCCTTTGGAACTGGAAAAAGAAGGCATCACCAGTTTTACCGATGGGAGTCCTCAAGGTGAAGATTACCAAAGGAAAATAAATCTAATTTTTGGCCCTTTAACCTCGGATTGGAAAGAGAAGCTGCAAGCGAGTAAAGATCTCGCTCACTTATTTATCAACATGGGATTGATGATAAAACCCGTAGGTAGCATTCGTGATTATTATAATAAATTCCATTCCGGTATAAAAAGAAAATCCTATGATGATGTAGCTCCGCGGGCTTTTCTTGAATCTCCTGGAAGCTCTGTAAAAATGTTTTCACCAAAAATTGGAAAATTAATTCTGGGAATAGAATCACCCGGAAGCTCACCGCCAGATTCTAAAACAGATGAGAAAGAAGGTGAGAAGAGGTACTATGTAACTCCTGAACTTACATTCAAAGTATATACGCCAGAAAACTCATTTCTATTAGACCATTCTTATCTTCGGATATTGGAATTGTTATTTGGCGTTCAGTCTTCACCCCTTTTAACAGCAACCGTTAGAGTCCTTGAAAAACCTCAATCTGAGCGAGAACTCACCACAGATACGCCTGATAGGAGGGAAAAAAATAAAGTTCACCACATATTGGTTCAAGAAAATAGCAGCAACAAAACCTTAAAAAAATTCTTAGAGGATGTGGCGGACAAGAGTGAAAGTTTCCAAAAACTCGATCGCTTTTCTATTGGGAAAAATATTCTTTTCAGCTTCCTGTTCCAAACTTTAGGAGCGCCAGATGATTTTGAGCTGTTAGATACTACCGGAAGTTATAGTCTAAAAAGAAGAAATCCCGGTTGCTTTTTAGTGCCTTCTTTTCAAATGCTTACCAACGGGGAGCATCGATTTATTGCCCATAATATTCTTCATTTATCACCCATCATGGAGGACGTGATACCAGAAAGAGTAAAAAAAGATTTTTATTCCAACAATATGATTATTCTTTTATCGCATCTTTTATGTGAGAGCCAAACAATTGGTGTATCTCTTTTTTCACCTGACACTTGTTCCGTTCTATTGAGAAGATTTGATAAGATGAAAGCTCTTAAAGATAGTAAGCTGGACATGACTTATCTCGATCTCTACAAAAGCCTGCAACCTCTGGCCGCTCGATTTTATGTTTTACTCAACAGAAAAGCGCGAGCAGCTGTTCACCCAACGGATGAGAGAGATTTAGCAGCCGAAGTGCTACTTGAATCTTGGAAAATGATGACGCAAGATTCCACCTTAACATATGAGAAGTTAGCATCTGAAAGTTTGCAACCTCCCTTCCCTGAGGAGAGTGACAATGTTTCTTTGATACCTCCAAGCATGCTAGACATATCATCCTCCAAGAGGGGGCCATCTCTGTCGATTGAAGATATGGCTCAAGATCTCATGCTGCAAGGAGACATCTCTACATTATCTATCGACTCAGCCTTGGCAACTCTTGACCTTCTGCTAACCCTCAATCCTTCCCCGAGAGTTGTTCATACCTCTTGGCGGAGACTCTATGAAACTGCCGCAAGAGAATTTGTGCCTCTTTCTCCCCGTGTAGTAGATTTTTTTATGAATTATTATCACCTTACCCCATTGCAGTTAAAAACCACCTTAGAAGAAGAGCAGTTAAGCAGGCTTCGTCATTATCCTGTTTCCTTGCAGGATGTCCAAACACACTATACTCCCCACTTACCAAAACTCTTTTTAAGAAGCCTTTGGATGGGCCCTTTGAAACTGACTAACAAGCAAGATCGATTATTAATGAAAGGCATCCTTGATTTATTGCTTCTCCCACCCGCTCCCCTATTAAAACCTGATCTCTTATCAGAAGATGAGTGGGAAGAAATAAATACAGGATCTATAGGAATCTTCCAGGGCGCAAATAAGAAAGCTGAGGACGAAGAGGAAGGTTCAGATAAAGAATCCGATGATGATAAAGATGATAGCGATTCAGATACTTTAGATTCTGAAGAGGAAGATGTTGATGAGTTTTGGGAAAAGGGTGGCATCTTTAGACTTATTTATCGCGTAGGTGATCATTACCCGATTACTTCTAGTAAGCGATGGGTCACATTATTTATGTCACCTCAAGCGGTTTCTGCACCCTTACGAAAGGTATTCACTGCCCACCCTTTACCTCTCTTATATCTTTTTTGGATTCATTCCCTTAAAGAGAAATGCCCAGAGATTTGCTTCCAACCATGGTATATAGAAACTCTTCTTGAGAAATCAAAGCGACTTCAAAATCTTCTAAGGGTAAATTTGACCCTTACCTTTAAAGATATCATGCTAGAGCTGTGGCCTGAAATTTACTATTTAATGGATAAGGCAAAACCTGGGGGGTATCATCCAAAAAATCCTGTAGAAGGAAAAAATACAGATCTTGATTGGGTAAGTGATCCCAAAAATAAGGAATCAGAAAATCTTTTATCTTTATTGAAGAAATGGGACGCCATCCACCTCAGATCTATTCAAGCACCATTCCATTCTTTATCAGACGCACAAATGGAAGTATTGAGAAGTTTTAATCCGCGTGATTATAGTCCAAAGATCTTATCCCAAATTCTATGGATGACGAGGGAGTTAGAAATTGATTTTTCAAGATGTAATTCAGGGGATTGGGGCGACGCTGTATTGAAAGGGCTTATTGACTTCGGAGCACCCATCGAATGCCTTGAGCAAGGTGCTTCTTTGCGTGCAGGGTACGGCATTACTTTTAAAAGAAGTCAATTAACCTCTACTATTTCAGGCACGAGAGGGAATATTCATTATCTTACCGAGTTGATTTTACTCGACCAACGCGTCACAGCACTTGATCTGAGCAATAATTCTCTTTCTTCCTTAAGGAGCATTTTGCCGACTCTGAAAGCCCTTCCAAACCTTAATACCTTAAATTTAAATGGAAATCCTTTGCATAATGTTGATGGCTTATTAGACCTTCCTCAGCTTACGGATGTTTCTTTGGCTGCTACCTTTATTCCTGAAAATTATCTATCGGCATTGAGTCAAACAAAAGTACGCAAGAAAAAACCGCTTGAACATGTAAAATGGCAATTAACTGAACCCACAGAAAAAAAATCAAGCAGCTCTCAAACTGAATGGCGTAATTTATCTAAGAAGAGTGTTAAAGATCTATGGGAACAATTAAGGGAGCTTTTGAAAAATGAAGCGCCTAGGGAAGGAGATATGGATTTAATGATTTGTATCTTAGAAACTCTCGCAGAATCAAAATGGGATGAATCTCTGGGATTTGGAATGAGGAGCGATGATGGATGTGTTCCTTCACTTACAATTCTTAATATGCCGATACAAAAATTATTAACTCTGACTCAACCTCCATATGATCCAAGGCTGTCGGTTTTAAAGCTTTTATACTCTATCTTTTTTCAATTTCCCATAGGTACAGCGCAACAGTCACTCGCTTTTGAAAGTGGATTTACGGATCAAGCGAGTGCGTTAAAGCGCCTTGAAATAACTCAACATCCCGTTTCTCTGACATTTTTAGGACAATTAACGCAGTTTACAAATCTTAGACAGCTCATTTTGACGAACAATCAACAAGAGAATATTTTAGTGGCATTACCCCGCCTTCCCCAGCTTACACTTCTTGATCTATCCCATAATTCAATCAAAAGTTTAAGCGGATTGCATACTGGGGAAAATGTAAAGAAATTTGATAATTTGGAAATCTTCGTATTTTCCCATAATCATTTAACTTCTGGATCAAAGCCCGACTATAATGGAATAATTTTCCTTCTTGAGCTTGCTAAATTAACCTCGGTGGATTTAAGCAATAATTTATTAAACAGTATGCCCCCTTTAGGAAATAGCTCTGCCTCTTATATTGATTTGAGAAAGAATCAAATTCCTGTAAAAGAAATAAGAACAGTAACTAAGGTAGGTAGAGACATTCTCCTTGACCCACAACAATAAAATCCATCTTTTTCTTAAAGCAACCCCTTGTATTTAAAATTATATTAAAAATACTTGTGATTCTCGTGTAGCTTACTTATCATAATGCGGGATCTGAGACTATTAATAATAAAAGCTCTCAATTAATAAGGCAGAAAGTTTAAAATCTTACCATAGCAACAAAGGACCGAATTGATGTCAAAAATAAAAAGAACATGTATTCAATTTTATATGGTTTTATCTTTATTGTTATTGTTATGTCCTGAAATAACATTCGGTATGGAAAACACTAAGGAAGAAGCAAAAGGCGGCCTTTCACTTGTTACTTTAGATGAAAATGACGATGATGATGACACTGATCCTCGCTATGCTCATCTTCATCGCCAAAAGAATAATAATATTTTAGATCAAAACCTCGATGTTTTAGAAAACAACGATTCGACATCCAAATTAAAAGTTTTAGATCAAAGTTTTGACTCTACGGTTTTAAATGTTGATCATAGACGTACCCTGAAACAAATGGCTGCGGGGCTTTGCGCGGTTGCTGTTATGGTATGCTGCGAGCAAGTATTTCCTCCTTTATTTTTAACATCTTTCAAAGTGATGACGGGATTGACATCAAGTGATCTTCTCCCCAGCCCCTATATGATCGGTTTTTCTGCTTTAATTCCTGTTATTGCTGGATCCGTCATAGCTTATAATCTCATGGCCAATCTATTAACCCCTAAACCTTCAGATATTCGTGAGGCCCAAAGGAAGGTGACTTCTCGTCCGTATACGAGGTCTGAAAGCTTTTTGAACAATCCTGTTATTCAATATTTACCTACACTTCTTTGGGGAGGGTTGGCTGTGAGTATGTTTATGAATATTGAATCTGGTTTACAAGGGTGGAACCCTCTTTTGTGGGGCAGTTTATTTGGAGGCCTATATACTTTCGTGGCTTACTATGTATTTGTCCATCCAACAAAAGATGCCAACAACCCAATGATTCGACGGTATAGCAGTGAGGCTGTGAAGGAAAAGCATGAGAAAATCCTCGGTGTTGTAACGGCAGCTGAAATTGAAATTAAAGACAGTGGATTGACACAAAAGACAACGCAGCTTGCAAAAGATATGAATGTGATTTTTACTGACCTTGTTGAAGATAATGATGGAGAAACTGACCCGCTCATAGCTCCCACTTTGGATCATTCTGAAAAGGGAAGATCTGCCCTCGGTAAAGAACCGATCAAGTCAGCTCCTCTTTTAAAGTCTCCTACTTTGAAGGTCTTTAAAGACATGATGGAAATCGAAGAAAATGTTCCTGATAATAAAAAGATTTCAGCTCAACGAAAAGAAACCATAGCAAAATGGTTGAGCTATGCAGCCCAAGGATTAAGCCTTCCAATCAAAAGTATTATTACTTATGGTCTCTCTTACCAATTATTTAGCCTGTTTGTTCCCAGTGAATGGGTAATAACGAGTAGTGTTGTTTCAGCAACGGTTCTTTCTCCCTTTGTTGTAATTATACCATCCTATAAGTCGGTTGAGAGAACCAAAAAAGTATTTTTAAATGTTCTTAATTTCTTTCAACAGAATTCACCACCTTACTGGGGGGCACGTATTGCCCCTGTTATAGCTGTCGGGGCTGCCGGCGCCTATGGGGTACTTCCAATTGTGTTTCATCTGTTTCATAAGTTCTTAGAGAGCACTGCGGGCATAAGCAACACAGCGGTACAGGTCGTGCTCATTTCACCTTTGCTAGTTGGGGATATTTTTACATTTACATACCAAACATTTGCTGATGCTCTCAAACATGTCTCACAGTGGGTCGCAACAGATATGCCTGTTGATTTTCTTTGCAGGTTTAAGATAATGCGGTGCGTTGACTCAAAAGAAAGGCGGAGTAATGGTTTCATTCTTCTTGGAAAGGTTCAAGAATTCAAAGAAAAAGCAAAAGAACTGAACGAGGAGTATATCAATTTATGGTACGATCAGTTGTATTCAAAAGATGAGCAAGTAGAGGTATTAAAGGGGTAGCAATTCCTTATAAAGGGAGATGGGGGGGGTTTTAATTTTTTTTGGCTTAAATTGAAAGTGTCGCCATTGGCTCGCGAGAATAAAAGAGATTGAAAGAACTGCGCCAAGAATAATGGTAATACTGTATAATATTAAGCTACTGGTTGCACTTGGAATCCATCCCTTAACGTGTAAATATCCAAAGATTGTTCCAGAAAAGAATCCCATCAGGCTTGTGTAAAATAAACTACGGGACAGTAAAGAAACCCATTTCTTTTTCTCAAGGGAGGAATTATTCATGATTGTGATTCCTTCTAGAAGATTGGAAGGTTCGAATAAGTTTAAATCTGCTATTAAACCGTAAATAAAGTTGATGGGTTGTGAGTGTTAGAATTAAACTTAAAGAAATAGTTAACAAAGCATGAAGCAATAGAGAGAAAAAGGAAGGATAATGTTGAGGTGGTTTGTTTATAAAAATGGCTGCAAAGTCGAGTCCCATCCACACAACTATTCCCCAAACAATGACTAAAAGGAATTTTCTTCCATAGCGTTTCAACCGACGAATGGGACATTTCCACAGTTTAGAGAAAAATTCTTTACTTGCAGCTTTAGACATATGAATAATGAACCCCTTTACAATCCTGGCTACTCTTAAGTATGAAGAACAAAAATTAAAGAATGGTTTAAGGATAATTTGAAAATACGGGTGACAAAATTCGAGAAAGTCAGTACCGTTTGTAAACCATTCTTTAAGGTTGAAGAGTCTATATTTTGCTACACAAAGCTTCATTTCTCTCGCTTTCCTTTACTCAATCATCTAAAAAGCTCATATCTGCTTGTATAATTGGGAACTCAATCGAATGGTTTGATTTTGCCATCTATGGATGTTTAGCAAGTAGCCTAGGACAGCTGTTTTTCCCTCATTTAGGGCCGAACACGGCCTTATTATCAACTTATAGTGTTTTTGCAGTTGCTTTTATCATGCGTCCATTGGGCGCAATTTTTTTCGGCCATATTGGGGACAGATTGGGACGAAAAGTTGCTCTCCAGTGCTCCTTGATGAGCATGGCACTTTCAACTCTTGCTATAGGATTACTCCCTACATATGAAGATATGGGGATTTTAGCGCCTTTTGGATTGGTATTTTGTCGAATGATGCAAGGCTTATCCATAGGGGGTGAATTTAGCGGATCTATTGTTCTTTTAACAGAACATGCACCCTCTCATCAAAAAAGTTTTTTTTGTTCTTGGGCAGATTTAGGGAGCTCGATAGGGATGATAAGTGCTTCTCTGGTTATTCTTCTCTTGAATGCTTTTTTAAATGAAGAAGATATACTCAGCTGGGGATGGAGACTCCCTTTTTTATTAAGTTTTTTCATTGGTATAATAGGATTTAAGATGCGCCATTACATCATTGAAACTCCAGAATTTCTTTTTCAGAAGAGAAAATATACGCCAGTTGTATGGCCATTAAAGATCATTTTATCTGAATATAAAAGGAAGCTTTTTTTAGCAACAAGCTTTTTAATGATTAATACGACAGGATATTATTTATTGGTTATATTCCTTCCTAATCAAAACTTAGGCAACATTTCAAAATTGCATGGAATAGTATCGATGCTCTTTAGCTTGATCATTATGATGCCCGCTATTGTTTGGGGGGCTGTGCTCTCTGATAAAATTGGCCAAGTACGCTGTTTAATTATGGGATATACTGGTTGTTTAATATTGGCAGTTCCCCTCATTTATTTTTCAAAGTATGGCACATTTGTACAGCAGCTGTTCTATCAGGGTTTATTTGCCTTTTGTTTGGGGTTTTGCTTTGGTCCTCGGTCAAGCTTTGCGGTACAAGTATTTCCAGCAACCATTCGGTATTCAGCTGTGGCATTATCCTATAATATCGGGAATGGAGTATTTGGAGGAACTGCGCCCTTAATTTGTGCTTTGATAATCGGCCAAACAGGCACAATCTATGGTTTAGTACTCTATATCGTGATGGCTTCTTTGTTGTCTATTTTATCTGTTATTCTACTAGATCGTGAAATGACGCACAGAAAGACATTTAAGCCAGCAATGATTTGGGCTCGAAAGTATATTTCTGGTTACAAAACTCACAAGTAACAGAAATTTTTCCATCTTGAACCATTTCTTGAATGTCTGTCGGTGAAAAAGTTCTAAGCATTTGCGTGACGCGATCTTTTGAACAATGACACTGAGCCTTTACGGGGCGGCTTGGAAATATCCTAATATCCTCTTCCCAAAACAGGCGGTAGAGAAGATCTTGTGCTGAAAGCCTTGTCGAGAGCATTTCATGAGCTGTGGTTGTCCCTAATATAGAGAGTGATCTTAACCAGGCATCATTTTCATTTTCCAATTCTTCAAAAGAGAGGCCAGGAGGTGTGGGCATGCGTTGGATTATTAAAGCTCCAACTAAATGGTCCGTCGTGATCTCAGTCTCATTTGAAAAAACAACAATTCCTGTTTCGAGTTGGTCCGATTGGCGAAAAAAATGGTGAAGACATTCTGAAAGAGTCGTTCCACTGAGTTCTACTATCCCTTGATAACGATCTTCAACATTTCTCTGATCAAGTGTAAAAGCAATGTATCCAGTACCTACAATTTGCTGAATAGAGGATGGAGAAGGCGACAACTTTGCAAGTTTTTCCTCATCATATTTAGCACACGCACGAATTTCACCGGTATGCGTAATGTCAGCAACCATAAGACGTAAAGGACCATCTCCACTGACTTGTAAGGTAAATACACCTTCAAACTTGAAAAAATTTGCCAAAGTGGCACATAAAGCAATGAGTTCTTTAAGTAAAAGATTAACAAGAGATGGATATTGATGGTGTTTTAAAATCTCTTCAACACTATGTTTCAAACGCACCAAACGCCCTCGAACAGGGGCTTTATCTAGTTGAAATGGTAAAACAAAATCAGTTTCTAATATCATCACAAAGGCCATAAGAAGATAGAGTAGAACATTAATAGGGGGCTCAATTTAATGCAAGCGCATTATGCACCAGTACTACATTTATAAAGCCTTGAAAAGTCTTTTGAATCTTATAAAAAACAAGAAAGGAAGGCAAGAGGGTAAAGATCCCTTATTTTTGGTTCTTAACCAAATTCTTCTTGGAGGTTTGCTGTGGATTTGACGCCTATATCGTCAAAATTTTTCTTCATCCATTTTTCTGCTGTTTCTCGGCCTTTTCCAAAAAGAAAGTTAAAAAACTCCCAATCTGAGTTTAAGGCACTTGTATGATCTAAATCAGCAAAAACCTGTGGATTTTCAATAAGATGCATATTCACCTTCTTGATTTTTGTTTTATCTGCAATACCGTCATCAATCAGCTTGCTAATAAACTGGATAGCCCGCATTTCTCGGGTGAGGGTATTGATAAGGCTTAATTCTGTCATGCGCCAATGAATCTCATCAACTGTTTTTGGAGTGTTGTGTCGGGACTGTGGTGTTAATAAGATGACAAGAATGTCAGGAGATTTACAATTATAAATTAAAGGGAAAATTGCAGGGTTTCCAATAAACCCGCCATCCCAATAGTCATCGCCTTCAATGTTAACGGCTTGGAACATGGTGGGAAGGCAAGCCGTTGCTAGAACAGACTCTGCGCTAATCTCTTTTCCTGAAAATATTTTTAATTTTGAAGTTCTAACATTGGTTGCACATAAGAAAACTTTAAGATCTTCATATGTTGAAATTTTTTTGAAATTAAAAAGCTCCTTAACAAGATCTTCAAGCATATTCTTGTTTTGTGGGTTCCATTCATAAGGAGACAAATTTTTCGAAATTTGACCCATAAGGGCAAAAAGAGGATTTGTGCTGATGCCATATCCACCCTTAAATTTATCGAAAGGGGTTGGTACCATACCAATTTTTTTAGATTTCTCACTCAAAATTTTCCAATAACGGAAAAGACTTTTGCGTGCTCCTTCTTTGCCACCTTCAGCCATTCCTTGAGCTATTGCTAAGCAATTCATACCGCCAGCGCTTGTTCCGCTTACGCCCTCAATATCTAATCTTCCATCTTCTAGAAGGTAATCTAAGACACCCCATGTAAAGGCACCGTGCGCGCCTCCCCCTTGCATTCCAATAGAAATGACCTTGTTCTTAGATGAGTTCTGGCCTGCCATGGTGGTATTCCTTCATAAGCTTTTGTAAATTGGTCTTTGCAAACGTTTTTTATTCCTATCTCTCATTATCAGTTTCTCAAATAATTCTTAATAAGTATTTAAGAATAGGATGGGAAAGGAGAAGAAGCCATTTTTCTTTTTGAGTCCAATAGAAGCAAAAATGATGAAATTGAGTTGATGAAAAGAGGCGATAACAAAGGAGGGTTAGACACGTGTCTAGTTGCAGTGTAATCCACCATTGATGTTCAGTGTTTCACCTGTAATATAACCTGCACCGTCCTCTGCCAAGAAAACAACGGCTCGGGCGATTTCTTCTGCCTGGCCAAGACGTCCAAGGGGAATTGTGCTGATAATTTGTTCTAAAATAGGGGTGCTTACGGCGCGTACCATATCTGTATCAATATATCCTGGCGCGATGGCATTTACAGTAATCCCTTTTTTAGCATTTTCAAGAGCGAGAGCCTTTGTAAAGCCAATGATACCCGCTTTTGAAGCGCAGTAATTTGCTTGGCCAATTTGACCCCTTAAAGCATTCACAGAGGATATGTTAATGATACGTCCAAATCCTCTTTCACGCATGGATTCAATAACACCACGCGTCATATTAAAACAGGATGTTAAATTTGTTGTGATAACTTGATTCCAATGGTCAGTACTTTGCCTATGAAGCACACTGTCACGTGTAATGCCGCCGTTATTGACTAAGATATCAATAGGCCCATGGTCTTTGATTACCTGTTCAATTCCTTTTTGACAGGCTTCAAAATTACTAATATCCCATTGATAGGTAGGTATTTGATTTGTTTCTTGAAACTTTAAGGCAGCTTCTTCATTGTTGTGATATGTCACAACAACCTTGTATCCCTTATTTTTAAGAGCAATCGAAATCGGAGCACCAATACCCCGCGTGCCTCCTGTAACCAACGCAACTCTTGTCATATCATCCCCTGATTATATTAAAATCTATAAACTATCCCTAATGTTATACGGTTTGCTACCCCACGATAATTGTCGGAAGATATTCTGTTTGCAAACTCATATTCAAGACCTATATCGAGAGGCTCGATAGGAGAATAAATCAGATTAAGGAAAAATTGATTAATGGCTTGGGTCACACGTGTAGGTCCCGTAAGAACGGGCGTAAATTTTGATACTTGCACGTGCGAATTTGCATAAATCAAATTTGTTCGTAAACATTCACTCCAAAAATGTTCAAAACCAAGGATCAAATTCGTTGCCCACTGAGTGTCTAATACTCGGAGGTTTGCATTATAGAGCGATGATTGGCCATTAAGGATGTCAATGTAACGACCAATACCGTTACCAAAGTTATATTGACCAAAAACATTCGACTTACCATATACCAATAATTCTGTAGATATGCCCAACCCCCAACCAGTTTTTTTTGCCATAAAGGGTACAGCTAAAGTATAATCTTTTACTTTTAACTGTCGTAATACGGCTCTAAAAGATGCATGACCACGTTTATCGTCTTTAATTTTTAAATGGGCGGTCACATCTGGTAAATTGTTGGCTGAAGCAGGAATAGGATTATCATAATTAATACTTTGTCCAAGTTGATTGGTATAATCTGTGGATGGCCTCTCTATGGCGATTGCTAAATTTGTTTGTTGATTAAAGTTAAACGTGTATTTAATTAATCCATGGCGATAAGCTACGCCGTAAACGCTTCCATAATCAACCGTTTGACCAATGGCATCTGGGTCTAAAAAGTTACTTGTTGTATGGCCGGCTGTCCATCCTGCGACATCTATATAAGCATAACGAACTCGCGGTTGGTAAAAGGGAGTACTGGGGAGTATATTGAAAGTACTACCCCAAAAATCTAAACTAACTTCACTTTTAAGCTCTCCAATTTTTGTGTAAGAAAGTGTTCTAAAGCCAAATTGAGTTCCACGTGCTTCAGCAATATAGCGTCCCTTTTTAAGATCGGCATTTACCCCTTGCAAAGGAAGCAAGGGAGGGTAAACAATTTCAGCAGAGTAAGAACTGGCGTCATAAGCAACAGCCAAATTTGGGTTTGCAAATATCTGGATAGCACTATTTGTATTTGGTATTTCAATATAGCGTTTTGGCCAGTTATGATGAACTTGCTGAGGCTCATATACAAAACCATGGTTGTTAATGCGCAATTCTAATTCTTGAATTTTTTTATTATTCTCAGCTGTTTGACGTTTTAAGTCAGATAATTGCTGGGCAGTTGTTGGAGTCGAAGGCGAGTTTTCAGCTTCTGCATAATGACTAATTGAGAATGCCGAGGCTAAAAGGAAAGGTGTGGTGAAACGGAAAAATTTCATGAAGTTAAAAGGCCCCTTAAATAATTTTTAAATTTAATTAATTTTTACCATTTTAGGAGACTAATTGACCTAGTCCCCTAAAATTAAGCAAGTCAAGCAATTAGGGTTTTGAAACTCCTAAATTTTCGAAACTAGTTTTTATGAAGTCAATAGCATCTGTTGCCTCAGGAAAAAGATCAAAGTACTGAGCAAAAATATGAATCGTTTTAGGTACAATTTTATGGACTACTGAAACATTAAGTGACTTCAATCGTTCTTCAAAAGCTTTGCCTTCGGCTGCGAGAGGGTCACATTCTGCATTCACAAGAATAAGCGGTGGGAACTGTTTGAGTTCATCATCGGTTGCTAGTAAAGGCGAGACAGTACTATCGATTGCTTTCTGAGGGTTATTTCCAATGTAATTGTGAACATAACCATTAATACTCTCTCTTGTTAGCAAATAACCATTGGCATATGGATCTGTTGTTTTTTCAGGAATACGAAGATCAAGGGCGGGGTAAATTAATATAGCCCCATCAGGTATGCGCTTATTTTCTTTAATGAGCCTTACCATCAAACTTGTTGCAATATTTCCACCGCCACTATCTCCAGAAACATAAATTTTAGAACCATTTTCGGGGTGTGCTATTAGCCATTCATAGGCATCTTGAGCGTCATCCAGGCCAGCCGGATGGGGATTTTCTGGTGCTAAGCGGTAATCAACGGCAAGTACAGTTGCTCCTGTAGCTTCGCAAAGTTTACGGCAAAGTGTATCATGCGTTTTCAAATTTCCGCGTGTCCAGCCACCTCCATGCGTAAACAGGATGGCTTTACCTGTATCTTTACCTTTGTATAATCGAACAGGGATGTCATGTTTGCCGTCTTTTCCTTTAAGGGTAAAATCTGTTACTGGAACATTTGGTTTGTTTTTAGCAAAAGCATCTCCAAAGAGTTCATACGCAATTCGACCTTCAGTTTGAGGATTGTTCTTTTTTTCTTCCTCTGTGAGTTTTTTGCCAGCTTCAGCGGCAATAAAAGGGATTGCATTAAGAAAAATATTTGTAGCGCAAGAAAGCTTCTCATTTATGACGAACGTTTTAAATGGGCCTTTGTATTGGGCAGGGAGCTCGCAAGGGGCTTCAGCAAATGCAGTTAAAGCCAAAAGCCCAAAAGTCAAAATAAATGAAAACCCTGACTTAAAAAATTTTGCATATATTTGCTTTCTCTCCAGTTTATCAAAATTATTTTTCATCAAATATCCCCTCCTAAATTAATTAAATTTTAATTAATTTTTACCGTTATGAAGAAGATAGTCAAGATGCTGAATATAAAAAATTAAAGAAAAGTGAAGTTTGAAAGGGAGTTTACAAAGGTTGAACAGGTCTACCAAGAGGTAATAACAACGGAAAATAATCTTAAAGCAAAATATTATTCACCAACAGTGAGAGCATAACTTCCTGGCGAAGCCTCTATAATAAGATCTTTCGCTATTGTGCGTGCGGGAACAGTTCCATCATTATGAGCATCTAGCCATTGACGCCATTCTTCCCACCAAGAACCCTCATGCTTTTGTGCGTCTTTAAGCCAATGATCCGCATCGTGGGGCAATTGATCAGAAGTCCAATAATGATACTTCTTTTTAGATGGATGATTCATCGCACCTGCAACGTGACCCGAAGCACTTAAAACAAATCTTATCGAGGGTGATTTAGCCAACTGTGTAATCGAGTAAACAGAGCGCCAAGGGGCAATGTGATCAGACTGAGCGGCCATCACATATAAGGGAACAGTAACTTTTTCTAAATTAATGGGAACGTTCCCTATATGAATACCGTCAGGTTTTATAAGGCGATTTTCTATAACTATTTCTTGCAGATAATCCATATGCATCTTGGCGGGCATGCGTAAGGCATCGCAGTTCCAGTAAAGCATATCAAATGGGAAAGGCTCGCGGCCGAGAAGATAATTGTTTACATAAGATGGCCAAATAAGGTCATTGGCGCGTAACAAATTAAAAGCCCGTACCATATACTGTCCGTCTAAATATCCCTTTTTTTGGACATATTCTTCTAATTTTCTTTGTTGATGTTCGCATCGATAGATTCCAAGCTCATCAGCTTTGCTAAAATCAAAGGGTGTCGCCATGAGTGTTGCACTGGCGATGGGATTAGCCTTTTTTTCCTTTAGGTAACACATCAGAAAACTCAATAGAATACCGCCACTGCAGTACCCGATGGCATTGATCTTCTTTTCACCAGTAATGCTACAAACTTGATCGACTGCTGTTTTTACGCCTTCTAGCGTATAATCAGTCATGGTTTTTTGAGCATGTCTTTTATCAGGATTCACCCATGAGATTATAAACACTGTTAATCCAGATTCTAAGGCCCATTTAACAAAAGAGTTTTCAGGCTTCAAATCAAAAATATAATATTTGTTAATCCATGGCGGAACAATCAACAAAGGCCGTTTAGCAACACGCTTTGTTAAAGGTTCATATTGAATAAGTTGAAAAAGATCATTTTGAAACACAACCTTTCCAGGTGTTGTTGCAAGGTTCTTTCCTAATTTGAACGCTTTCATGTCCGTCATACGTGACTGCCATTGCCCGTTTGCAGAATCTTCAAGATATTTTTGGAACCCACGGACAAGGTTTTTTCCTGATGAAGCTACTGTCTCATGCAGAACCGCCGGATTAGTTAAAGGGAAATTGGTTGGTGAGAGAGCATCAATTAGATGGTTTGTATAAAACATGAGCTTACGGCTGGTAATTGGGTCTAAACCTTCAATGCTGGTCACAATTTCTTTTAAATACTTCGCATTTAAAAAATATGCTTGTTGCAGTAAAGAAAAAAATGGATTTTCATTCCATTCTGGGTCTTGAAAGCGCTTATCACCATTTATCGGTGCTATAAACGTAGTCTCCATTCTTCCCTGAAGTCGGTCTATTGTTGACTGGAGTAAGTCTTGAAAATCTTTTAAATGGCGTGCCTGCACCTCTGCAATTTTTTCTGGTTTTTTTGAAATCTTTTCAATAGCTTGTGTAAAAGTCTGAGTCATGACTTCAGGATCAAAGACAGCATTTCCTATTTCGGAAGATTCTGGAACACCAAAATTTTTAAAGTTCTGTTTTATGGCTTTTTGTGTTTCAGCACTTACTTTTATCCAAATTTCTTTCCATTCAGGATTAGTAAGTGATTTACTCATTTTAGAAAATTGGTTTTCCCCAAAACTTTTTATATTTTTATTTAGTGTTCTTTGAGTCTCCTTATGAAATTGAACCCACATTTCCTTCCATTCTGGATGAGCGGATGTCTTTCCCCATTCTTTGTAGTGAGAGAGATTAATATTTTTTAAATTACGCTTAATTGCTTTTTGAGTCTCATCATTAAATTTATCCCACATCATTTTCCACTCAGGTTGAGAATAAATTTTACCAAATTCCGAGAACTCTGGTTTACCAAAATTTTTTAACGTACGCTTGAGGGTTTTTTGAGTCTCGTCATTAAATTTAGCCCACATCTCTTTCCATTCAGAGTTTGAAAAATTCTTATTCATTTCTGTAAAGTGAGATATGCCAAGATTCTTTAAATTCTGCTTTAGAGTCTTTTGAGCTTCATCGTTAATTTTAGCCCAAGCTTTGTTCCATTCTTCAGAGATTCCAGCCTGACTATCAAAAGAAAATGCAGAAAATTTCTTAGATTTTTTAGCCATAATGCCTAAATCCCCTTGTAATACATTATGATCTTAATATACCCATAAAATATTAATAAAATATTAAAAGAGTCGCGCGGATTTCCTTGCTTTTGCGCACGTGCTGGTGAGGGGTGCGTTGGTTTTGATCTTAGATTCTAATTTTGTAATGAAACTCCTATATAATGATGTGTCGGATTGTAATCTTGCCAAGGAGAACGATCGACAATAAGATCAATTTGTTAAACATCTATAGGAGAAATAATCATATGAAAAATTTATTTTTTTATGCGTCACTATTCATGAGCATTTTTATCTCTGGGTTATGTGCAGAAGTACAGGCGACTAACCTGGCGATTAAGGCCATGATAGCCGCGCCAGATAATGACTTCATTAAGAGAGATTTGTTAACGGTCCCGCAGTAAAAAGGGCATACCCGCCTCAATTTTACCATGTCACAATTGGATTTATTGAAAATATTGCTGAGAAGGATGTGGAGTCATTAAAGCAACACTTAAACTCAGTGAAGCCTGGAGAATTGGGGGAATTAGAGCTTGGGAATGCACATCAATTTGTAGCTGGGACAGCTACGAGTCCAACTCTTTTGTGTATTCTTGCAGCAAATAGTGACCATTTTAAAAAACTCAACGAAACCTATGCCCAAGCTTTGAAAGAATACAAAAAGGCAGATGGCTCTCCTGAAGGTTATGTCTTTAATTCTTATACAAGTGGAAACTACATTCCGCATCTGGCGGTAGGCTCGGGTGATGGAGATATCGTTAAAAAAGTGCAAACTAGGCTTGATAATTATAGACAAGAAAATAATGGAACAAATTATAAAGCTAAAATTGGCAGTATATTACTTTGGGATCCCACACAGAAGGGTTCAGCTCATTAGAATTAAAGAAATGCTGACTATACGAGCTTTTTCTATAGAACTAGAAGGTCTATAAAAATCTTCATTTCTACGATTCATAAAAGAATAAACTAAAAGACCTCTTTACTCTCGCGAAGGGTTAAGCTATTTATCTGTAGTTTTAGATGTGGCTAATTTGCTTTAGGCATCTATTGGCTATTTTTGGTATGTATTACGTAGCTACCAAATCTCATAGGATCAAATGTATTAAGAAATGTGATTAGAAAGTATTATTTAACAAGCCTTTTTAATTTCGAAATGAGCTCTTGAATGTAAGGAATAGCTTCATGGCACAGTTGTGGCGTTTTTTGATTCCCATTTTGATTGGGTTATCTATTTGGTTAATCCCAATCCCCGTAGGAATGAATCCTAAAGGGTGGTCCTTGTTTGCTATTTTTACGTCAACAATTTTAGCTTTGATCTGCAGGCCCCTTCCTCTTGGAGCAGTGTGCATGATCGGTATGGTTGTTGCTGTTTTAAGTCAAGACATGGATATAACACAAGCTTTGAGCGGGTTTGGCACGCCGGTAATTTGGCTCATTCTATTAGTATTTTTTATTGCACGCGCTTTTGTAAAAACCCAACTTGGGATGCGTATTGCTTATTTCTTTGTTTCTCTTATGGGCAAACACACTTTGGGACTTGGGTATGGAATTATAGCAACAGAACTGCTCATTGCACCAGTTATACCAAGTAATGGAGCACGAGCTGGGGGCATTATGTTCCCTATTTTAAAATCCATTTGTGAATCTTTAGATAGCCGTGTTGGAGATGGAACAGAAAAACGGGTTGGGTCGTATTTAACGCAGGTATGTTTTCAAGGAAATTTAATTACGAGCGCCATGTTTTTAACGGCTATGGCAGCGAACCCTATGGCTCAGTCAATGGCAAAAATGGTGGGCGTTGAAATTACATGGATTAATTGGTTTACAGCTGCTCTTATCCCCGGTTTTTTGAGTATTATTTTAGTTCCATTGGTGCTCTATTTCATTTATCCCCCCATGGAAAAACACCACCCGAAAGCACCGCAATTAGCCCGAGAAAAATTAAAAGAAATGGGCCGTATGAGTAGCCAAGAATGGATCATGGTGGGCGTATTTGTCTTTATGTTGGTATTTTGGATAATAGGAGGTTTATGGGGTGTCGAGCCTACCACAACGGCCTTAGTAGGCGTGTGCTTACTGATCATTACTAATGTGCTGACCTGGGAGGATGTTTTAAATGAAAAAGAAGCTTGGCATATTTTTATTTGGTTCGGAATTTTAGTTACCATGGCAAAGTACTTACAGGTTCTGGGTTTTGTTGATTGGTTCAGCAACAATGTAGGGGGGTTGGTAAAGGGTTTAGAGTGGGAGCATGTTTTTTTAGCTGTAATCCTCATCTATTTCTATAGCCATTATTTCTTTGCAAGTAACACTGCCCACGTGGGAGCTATGTATCCAGCATTTTTAGCAGTTGCAATCAAAGCAGGGACACCCCCGCTGCTTGCTGCGCTTGTACTAGGGTTCTGCTCTAATTTGTTTTCTTCAATGACACATTATGGTTCAACCGCTAACGTTGTTCTTTACGGCTCAGGCTATGTTCCTTTAGGTACTTGGTGGATTTTAGGGCTGATGGTTAGTTTTCTAAATCTCTTAATCTGGCTCGGAGTGGGCCCCTTTTGGTGGGGATTTCTTGGGTTATGGTAATAGCTCTTCCTAGAAAAATAATAAATATTATTTATTACTATTTCTGCGGGTCATAATAAATAATATACGTTTAAAACTTGTATTATTAACAATCTATCAATTACTTTTTATTGAAGCACGCTTTAAATGCTAGGGTATGTTTATTAGTGTGCATGAAAAAATATTTTCTGACTTAGGTATTTATTAATAATTTTTCTTTAAGCTCAATAAATGTAAGTAAAATATAATCAGCAGAAATGGTGGTTTGTTTAAACAAACTCAAAGTTCGCTAAAGGGCTTTGATAAATTTTATTGAAAGGAAAATAACATGAGTACTCAATTAGGAACTTTTATCCCCCTTCAAGGTCAAAATGCATGTTGGGGTTTAAACAATAATTTAGATTTAAGATTGACAGGAATAAACCCACAAGCAATTTTGGGTCAAAACACACCTTACGGTCATTCTTCTTTCGTAGTTTTGCCTACAAATTATGCTGGAAACTTTAATGAGATTACAAAAAATATAGCACCTACTCAATCACCAGTAGCTTTTGTACCTCATCAGCAATCAATTAATAGTGGTGCATTTATTCCTAATACATTTATGGGTTCCAGTGCAGTTGTTGCAACAGTACCTGGCATCTTCCAAGGAAGCAATTCATCTTTCAATTGCCTACCTTATGGGAATACATCTATTTCTCAGTCATTTGCAACTGAGTTGTCAGAAAACAACCATGAATATGTGATCTCTTTTGACGTACCAGGTATTGAAATGCAAGACTTGGATATTTCATTAGCAGGCAATACTATTTATATCAATGGTATTCGCAAGAACACCCAAGAAGCGACAACGTTAGCGTATTCTGAAATCGCAAAGGGAAGTATTTCTCGTGCGATTTGCGTTCCTTTTGATGTATGCAGCAACAAGGCGATCAATACATCATTGGATAATGGTGTTTTGAAAATTCGTATTTCAAAAGACAACCAATTTGAGAAAAAAGGAACAACTCGTAAGGTTAAGATTGGTTAAATAAAACCTTTTACCTATCGAGCTTAAGCTCGAAGAGTCCTAACGTAAATGCCAGTTTTTGCCTCATAAGGAGAGTAAAGACTGGCATTTCCATATTGAATGACTCAAGAACAGATTTCAGAAGACTTGAAGGTAATTGAATGGTTTTTCAAGCCTCTTAGGAAGACTTGAGAAAATATAATGGAAGTCATTGTATCTATGAAGGAATAATAAAAAAGCTTAAGGATTCATTTAGAGGGGATATATAAAAATTAAATGAGGAAATTTTGAACGTGTCAAGCCCCCGTCAATTGCTCCAGTTTTTAAATTAGGATTTCTGATCAATGTAGAGAGGGTATAGTACTCTGCAACGGGATAGAATCTTTGACTGATCTACGTTCCTTCAGAACTGAAGCGATCA
>Ga0194130_10002784_pt1 | contig 24652 bp, 19 predicted proteins | sample TA2KigsurfametaG_FD_160084 | JGI IMG/M metagenome (GOLD analysis project Ga0194130, IMG submission 160084) | Freshwater microbial communities from Lake Tanganyika, Tanzania - TA2015050 Kigoma 12 surface | ecosystem: Environmental > Aquatic > Freshwater > Lake | place: Tanzania: Lake Tanganyika... | reverse complement strand
TCTTCAAGACTCACGTAGCTGATCAGCGATGCCTGGTTCTGGTCGTTTCCGCGCATACAACATAGATGCTCGAAAATGCTCCCGCGTCACAGGTGCCGCTGGGAGTTTTTCAACAAGTTCCTAGAGATGGCAGCAATCTTGCCCGCACGGATGCCGACATTGCGGATCGCATCGAGACCACTCTCAGGGACGATCACGCGACCATTTCGGATGACGATGTCGTGGAACTGGGCGAGCGTGACCAGAGCGCAAAGGGCGAGTAACATAGGCTTTATCATACGCCTCGCGATTTGCTTTGTAATTGCCGCTCTGCTGGTGGCGCAAGCGCCAGCGGTACAAGTGCGCCGAACGGGCGCGGCTGGCTGGTTGGGACTGGTGCCCACGCGGGATGGCTTTGCCTGGCAGCGTTACCGCGCTGGCGATCAAGGGCTTGTCTATGCCAGGGGTTTGACACCAAAGCCTGTCACAACCTGCTTCGACCGCTCAGAGACCGGTTCGTTTTTTGAACAGAATCCAATCCTGCTGACCTGTGACGCGCGGGCTTACCGCGTGGAAGTAATTGGCTTGAAGGGGGCCATGGCGCGCCTTGAGTTCAGCAGCGGCGACGTCAAGCAAACATTGAAGCGATGGAAGGTAGGTGACGGTGCCGCCGAGTTGGTCTTTGCCGGCGATCTCGACGGAGACGGCAAAGTGGACTTGCTGGTGGATCACGGAGACTTGGGGCTATATCTGTCGACACTGGCCAAAGCAGGGACACTTGTGAGCAAAGCAGGGCTATAGTTCAACTGGTTTCCCTGGCAGCGCGGCTGCTCCCGCTTGGTGTGAGGTAAAGTGATCGGCATGAGCAAGAACGTGCTGATTGTGACGGGAGATGGCGGGGAGAGTTTCGAAACTCTTTACGCGGTGCAGCGGATGAAGGAAGCGGGCTATCGTGCTGTGGTGGCGGCACCTTCAAAGCGGCGCCTGCATCTGGTGATCCATGATTTCGAAGAAGGTTGGGATACCTACGTGGAACGCTCGCCCGGCTATGGAGTCGTGGCGGATCTGGCCTTCGAAGAAGTGAATGTGGCGGAGTACGATGCCGTTCTGCTCGTGGGCGGGAGGGCCCCCGAGTATCTTCGCAATCGCAGTATCTTGCTCGACCTGATCCGCGAGTTTGACCGTCAGGGCAAGTTGCTGTTTGCGATCTGCCACGGAATTCAAATCCTGGTTACGGCCGGGCTGGTGTCGGGGCGAAAGCTGACCTGTTACGAGCATGTGCGGCCCGAGGTCGAAATGGCGGGCGGGATTTGGGAAACACCACAGGCCGTTCGAGATGGTCGGATGGTGACCGGGCAGACATGGGAGTCGCACCCGGAGTTCTACCGGGAGGTAATGGCTTGTCTTGGCGGAAATTGATGTGGGTTCCTTTGGTGACGATGATGGCATTCGCGGCTGACCAGGAAGCGGGCATAAGCGAAAGACTCGCTCAGCAAAGGGCTCAGCAGATTTCAAACCTGCGCTACGAGTTGAACCTGAAGGTTCCGGTCGCGAAGACCGAGCCGATCACGGGCGAAGCAAAGCTGCGGTTTGATCTGAAGGACAAAACTCTACCAGTCGTGCTGGATTTTGCTCCAGGCGCAGCGAATGTAGTCCACAGCGACGTGCCGTCACGCGCAGTGAATGGTCATCTGGTGTTCCCCCCGGGGACATCCGCGATCACGATCGAGTTTCGGGCCGGCGATGCTTCCCTCAATCGCAATTCTGATTTCTTTTACTCCTTGTTTGTCCCAGCCAGAGCGCATCTGGCAATCCCGTGTTTTGATCAGCCGGACCTGAAAGCGCGGTTCACCGTGAACATGCAGGTGCCCGAAGGTTGGAAGACTTTGAGCAATCAGGAGCCCGGCGTGGAAACCCAACCTCTGCCGACGTACCTCTTGTTCTTCGGGGCCGGCAAGTTTGAAGTGGAGACGGCGGAGATCAGTGGGCGCAAGTTCCGCATGTTCCACCGGGAGACAGACCGCAAAAAGGTGGAGCGAAACCGCGAAGCGATTTTCGATCTCCACGCCCGGGCGCTTGCCTGGCTTGAGGATTACACCGGGGTTCCCTATCCATTCGGCAAGCTCGACTTCATGGCGCTGCCTTCGTTTCAATTCGGCGGCATGGAGCATGCCGGGGCAATCAGCTACCGATCGGGGGGATTGTTCCTCGATGAGTCTTCCACGCAGTCCCAGAAGCTCGGGCGGGCGAGTCTGATCTCTCATGAGACGGCTCATCTGTGGTTCAGCGATCTGGTGACGATGAAGTGGTTCAACGATGTATGGCTCAAAGAAGTGTTTGCAAACTTCATGGCAGCCAAGATGGTGAACCCTTCGTTCCCGCAGTTGAATCATGAGCTAAGGTTCTTCCTCGATCACTACCGATCCGCATACAACGTGGATCGAACCGAAGGAGCGAATGCAATCCGTCAGAAGTTGGACAACCTGAACGAGGCTGGTTCGCTCTATGGGCCGATCATCTACCAGAAGTCTCCAATCGTCATGCAGCAGTTGGAGACAATGCTGGGCGAAGCGAAATTTCGCGAGGGCGTACAGAAATACCTGAAGAAATTCGCTTTTGGGAACGCGACGTGGGATCAGTTGATCGCGGTGTTTGATCGGGATTTGAAGGAATGGAGCCGAATCTGGATCGATACCCCCGGGCGACCGAAGGTCACCAAAACAACCCAGCACAAGGGTTTTGTCCTGCCCGATGGATACGGGGAATATCATCTGGATGCAGCGAGCAAAAAATACTTGCTCGAGCATCTGCCGGAGATTGCGGATCCGCTGGTGCGGGCTAGAGCTTGGTCTGCCCTCTGGGAAGATCGCGTGGACCTGTTTGAGTTGGCACTACAGGCGATCCCGCTCGAAAAGGAAGAATTGATTCTGCAGAGATTGCTGGGAGATCTCGATCGCCTGATGTGGCTGCATACCGACGCTCTCGATCGAGTTGAGAAGGTCTTGCGAGAGGGGATGGAGAAGGCACCGAATCGAAGTGTGCGCGCAGCGTACTTTCAGGTCTATCGAAAGGTCGCACCGGTGGAGTGGCTTGAGCGCGTCTGGAAGAAAGAGCTGATCATCACCGACTTGCCGCTCGAGGAGACAAGCTACATGCAGCTTGCAGCGGAGTTGAAGTTGCGAAGCGTTGACGTGATTGATGCGCAACTCGAACGGATTCAGAATCCAGATCGCAAGCGTCAGCTTGAGTTCGTGCGAGCCGCGCTCGAAAAAGACCCGACGCCTTTCTTTGAGCGCATCAAAGATGTCAAGAACCGTGCGCAGGAGCCGTGGGTACTTGAAGGGCTGTCCTATCTCCATCACCCGAGACGCAACGGATCGAGCGCGAAGTTTGTCGGGCCGAGCCTTGATCTGTTGGTCGAGATCCAGAAGACAGGCGATATCTTCTTCCCGCAGCGTTGGATGGCAGTCACTTTGGGGAGCTATCATTCCCCCGCAGTTGGTGCGCAAGTCAGGGAGTTCCTGAAGCGACAGCCCTATCCCGAGCGGCTGCGGAAGACCATCCTGGTGGCGGCCGACGAGTTGTTTCACCCATTCATATAATGAGGGCATGGAAAATCCGAAGATCGGGCGGCGGCGTTCGCTGCAAGCACTGGCGGGATTAACGGCGGCCAGTTATTCGCGTGTGATGGGTGCCAATGACCGTATCTCCCTCGGCCTCATCGGCTGCGGCGGACGCGGCGTTGGCGTGATGGGGACCTTTCTCAATACCAAGCAAGTGGATGTAACTGCGGTTTGCGACGTCTACGGCGCGCGAATCGATCAGGCGCAACAGAAGGCCACAGGGGCGAAAGGATTTACCGATCACCGCAAACTGCTTGAAGCCATGAACGTGGATGCAGTCTTGATCGCAACGCCCGATCATTGGCACACAGGTTGCACCATAGACGCGCTGAACGCAGGCAAGGACGTCTACGTCGAAAAGCCTTTGACTCTAACGATCGACGAAGGGCCGCCGATCGTAAAGGCGGCGCGCTTGAACAACAAGATTTGCCAGGTAGGGATGCAGCAGCGTTCCGGCCAGCACTACTTGCAAGCCAAGCGTGAATACTTCGACACGGGCAAGCTCGGCAAAGTCACGCTGGCGAGAACCTGGTGGCACGGCAATGGGGCTCACCTAAAACAGGCCCCGCCGCAACTGGCAGCCCAGCCGTCGAACCTCGATTGGGCGCGCTTTTTGGGGCCAGTGAAGTGGCGCGATTGGGACCCGCAGCGCTATTGGAACTTCCGGGCCTATCTGGAGTTTGGTGGCGGCCAGGTGACAGACCTGTTTACCCACTGGATCGACGTCGTCCACATGATGATGGGCCAAGATAATCCTTCGGCGGCTGTCGCAGCTGGAGGTGTCTATCACTACAAGGATGGCCGCACTGCACCCGACACGATCCATGTCCTTCTTGAGTATCCTGCCGAATGGACGGCCACCTTTGAGGCGACTCTGGCGCCAGGCATCAAGGGCGAAGGCGTTGAGATTTGTGGCACGCTGGGCAAGTTGTACATCGATCGTCGCAAGTTTGAGTTCCAGTCGATTGAGAAGGGTGCCCCGCCGGTGGTGGTGATGTCCCCACGCGAGCAAACGATCGATCACGTCGAAAACTTCCTGGATTGCTGCCGGACCCGCAAACTGCCGAATGGAGATGTCTATATCGGCCACCGCTCGGCCGCCGCTTCGCATCTCGGTAACATCGCCTATCTGCAACGCAGGCGCTTGCGCTACAACGCCGAGCGCGAAGAGATTCTTCCCAACTAGCGATCCGGTGTAGCATGACACCATGCCGAGGATTGAGCGGGTAGAGCCGCATTTGCTGACCTTTCCCTTCGCGGAACCATTGAAGTTGGATTACTACGGCGGTCAGCGTGTGATCTATAAGCGCGACGCGATGCTGATTCGCGTTTCGAGTGACGCAGGGCTGGTGGGCTATGCGCCGGGGCAGGGCAGTGAGAGCGCTCGCAGTCTAATCCTCGATGTAATTGCGCCCTGGCTGGAGGGCAAGTCATTTGCCGATCCCGATGCCTTGCGCGTCCAGTTTTTGGCAGGCCCAGGGCAGGATTCACACGTCGCCAAAATCTACTTCACGGTTGAGGTCGCGCTCTACGATCTGGCAGCCAAGGCAAAGGGTTTACCACTTTCAGAGCTGCTTGGCGGACGGGTTCGGGATCGGATTCGATTGTACGGTTCAGCAGGCATGTACATGCAGCCGGAGGGTTACGCGGAGGAGGCCGCTGAAGTGGCGCGCTTGGGATTCAAAGCTTACAAGATGAGGCCCGGCATGGGGCCGGAGGCAGATCTCGAGGCCGTTCGCCTCATCCGCGAACGAGTGGGGCCGGGCATCGACATCATGGTGGATGCGCACACGTGGTGGAGGATGGGGGATCGCAGCTATTCCCCAGAGACTGTCGAGCGCCTGGCCCGCGAGATGGCCGAGCACGACATCTGCTGGCTGGAGGAACCGATGCAGCCGGACCGCCATGAGTTGTACCGTGCGCTGCGCGAAGAAGACATTCTCCCCTTGGCCGCCGGCGAGCACGAATTGACCGAAGAGGGTTTTGAGGACTTGATGCGCGGCCCCTGCGTTGATTTCGTCCAGGCCGATATCGTGTGCCAGGGCGGTTATGCCTGGGGCCGCCGGCTCTTTGCCGAAATCGAGAGATCAGACCTTCGCTTCGCCTTTCACAGCTGGGGGACTTATCTTGAGATCCTTGCGGCGGCGCAATTCGGAATCTGTTGGCCAGAACATGTAGTCGAGTGGCTGGAGTATCCGTTGTATCGCAAGCCAGGGCAGAAGATCATGTACGAATTCCCCCTGGCTGAGTAAATCCTGAAGACGCCCCTCGAAATCATCGACGGGGACCTCATCGTGCCGCGCAAGCCAGGGCTGGGTGTGGAGGTAGACGAGAGCGTGATCGAAAAGTACCCCTGGATTCCCGGGCCATGGAGCACCTTCACACTCACTTCACCACCCGGCACTTGGGCGGTCTACAACGATCACAGCGTACAGTGGGTAGTAGAGCAGTATGGTCGAGCTCCTGAGTAATCCTTTAACTCCGCTGGCGATCGCTGGCGCAGGAATGGCGTGCGCTGTGCGGGCGCCCTGGTGCGACTGGCTGGCTCCCAGCGTTTATAAGGGCGACCCAAGGCGCAAAACTCTCGCGTTGACCTTTGACGACGGCCCAAGCGAGTCCACAGTCGAATTGCTCGATCTCCTTGATCGCTACGGCGTAAAAGCGACCTTCTTCATGTGCGGTGCCAATGTTAGGCGTTTGCCCGACGTGGCCCAGGAGGTCTTCTGCCGCGGCCACGAGATCGGCAACCACACCTACAGCCACAAGGCGCTCTATCTTAGAAGCCCTGAGTTCATCGAGCGGGAAATTGCGGCCGCACAACAGACCTTTGAAGATGTGCTCTACTTCAGGCCAAAGTACTTTCGCGCGCCCTTCGGCTGCCGATGGTTCGGGCTTGGAGCGGCGCAGCACCGCCACGACCTTACTGGCGTGATGTGGACGGTGATCGGGCTCGACTGGAAGTACCTCGCCGATCAAGTAGCAAGAAGGATCGCAGACCGCGCAAGACCCGGCGGCATTATCTGCCTCCACGACGGCCGCAGCCTGACAATTGAGCCGGATATTCAGAACACTCTTGACGCGCTGTTCTGGGCGCTGCCTTTTTTGCAGAAGCAGGGCTATAAATTTGAGACCATCAGTGAATTGCTATGTCAGACGAACGAACCATCCGAGATACTGAAACCCGAGTCATCCGTTTAATCGCAGAGACACAGAAGATTCCAATTGAAAGCATTGGGGCACAATCTACGTTTGAGGAGATGAAGTTCGATTCCCTCGATGGGATCAACATCCTGTTCGCGCTGGAAAACGAATTCGACATCAACATCCCCGACGATGCGGCGCGCGAAATCAAAAGCGTGCCGGAGATGGTGGCTGGGATTGAAAAGCTTCTCGCTGCGAAGGGTTAAGATGATACAGGAAATTTTTTATGCGATTCCCTGTCGTGTTGCTTCTGCTCACCTCGACTCTGTTGCCCGCGCAAGATGTGCGCGGGACGATTCTCGGCACCGTAACTGATTCCTCGAAAGCTTCGATCCCCGGGGCGACGGTTAAGGCGACAAACATGGGGACGCAAGTTACCGTGACCGCGACGACGAGCGGCGAAGGCCTGTTCAACCTACCGTATTTGTTGCCAGGTACCTACCGCGTCACGGTGGAGGCCAAGGGGTTCAAGGTGGCTTCGCGAGACGGCCTGGAGTTGAGAACCTCAGAGCGCAGAACAGTAGATTTCGAAATGGCCCTCGGATCCACTTCCGAAACGGTGGAAGTGAAAGCCGAAATCGCGCTGCTCGACGAGAACAATTCCACGATCGGGATGACGATCGATGGCAAGCGCGTCTCCGAGCTCCCTAAGGTCGGAGGGAATCCTTACTACCTCACTCGAATATCCCCAGGGATCGTTTCGTCGGGTGGCCGCACTGCGGGCAATGCGTTCGACTATGGTTCGGGTTCGACTGACGCGGTGACGAATGGAACTCGAGGCGGATCGAACGAAGTGCAACTCGACGGTGCGCCGAATATGTTTGGCCGGCAGTCGGCCTTTTCTCTGCCAGAAGATCTGGTTCAAGAGATGCGCGTTGAGACTGCGGCCTACGATGCGGCACAGGGGCGAGCCGCGGGCGGTACCGTGAACGTGAACATGAAAGCCGGCACGAATCAGTTGCACGGCACGGCTTACTTTTTCGATTCCCGTTTGCGTGCCGTGCCCTGGCACACCAACAAGTTCATCTACGATCCGACAACAGGCCCCATCACTGCGGAGAAGATCGCACGCAACACGCCAAGTTGGCTGCACCAACGCTGGGGCGCCACCGCTTCCGGGCCACTGTGGATCCCTAAAGTTTACGATGGACGCAATCGCACTTTCTGGAGCTTCGGCACAGAGGATTTACACATCAAAAGAAATCTTGCCTTCACTGGCACAATGCCAACCGAAGCGCAACGAACCGGGGACTTCTCAGCGCTGCTGCGCTTGAATCTAGGGCTTTATCAGATTTACGATCCCGCAACCATCAGGCCGAGTGCGACGGCGGGTCGCTTCGAGCGATCGCCCATTCCTCAAAACATCCTACCGGCAAGCAGGATCAGCGCAATCGCGAAGAACATCACAAATTTCTGGCCATTACCCAATCAGGCAGGTTCGGCCGACTCGCGCTCGAACTACTACAACACCCAGTTGATCGATCGCAACAACCTGAACTTTGTCGGGCGGCTCGATCACAACTTCAGTCAGCGGCATCGCGTGTTCGCACGCATCAACAACAACTATCGAAACGAACTCACTCGAGCGTTCCCGTCGGAAGCCGTCGGCGATCTGCCATCTCAAGAAGGTTACGGTGCCGTCCTCGATGATGTTTACACCTTCAACCCATCGACGCTGCTGAACATTCGCTACGGCTGGACCTTCCAGCGGCCCTACACCAATCGCATCAGCACCGGCTTCGACATCACCTCACTAGGCTTTCCGGCTGCTCTTGCAAGTCAGCTCGGGCAGTTCAATCCGGCCGACCGGTTTACCTTTCCGGTGATCAATATCGATGGCGGTGCCTACACAAATCTCGGCACAGATGCAGGTGGCTATTCAAGCAGTAACTATCACACGCTGGGTGCAACCCTCACGCGATTGAAAGGGAGCCACAATATCCGAATTGGCGCCGAGTACCGGTTGCTTCGAGACGGAGGTTACGGCTTCGGCAATGCCACGCCGCTGTTCAACTTCGCCAACACTTTCACCAATGGTCCGCTCGACAATACGCCTGGCGCTCCCATCGGTCAGGGCTTTGCCGCCTTTCTGTTGGGGCAACCTACCGGTGGCAATATTAGCGTGAATGCATCTAGAGCAAACCAGAGCAGCTACACGAGCTTCTACCTGCAGGATGACTGGAAGTTGACCAAAAGGCTCACGGTGAACCTTGGCATGCGCTACGAATTGGAGAGTCCTTTGACTGAACGGTTCAACCGAACCGTAACCGGGTTCGACTTTGCCACCACAAATCCTGTCGAGGCGGCGGCGCGAGCCAACTACGCGGCGAACCCGATCCCTGAAATCTCGCCTGCCAACTTCAGGGTGACGGGTGGCCTATTGTTCGCGAGCCCTCAAGCACGAGACACCTGGAGAACAGACCGCAACAACTTCGCTCCACGAATCGGACTAGCCTATCGGCTAACGAACAAAACAGTGATTCGAACCGGATACGGGATTTTCTTTGACGTCACTGGGTCGGATCGGTCGGGAGTTCTGCAAAGCGGGTTTTCCCAATCGACAAATCTGATTCCGACTCAGAATAACGGGGTCTCTTTTGTAGCCACACTTGCCAATCCATTTCCGGGTGGGATCCAGGCCCCACCAGGAGCATCGCAGGGCTTGCGAACATTCCTGGGGAGAGCAGGCAATCATTTCGATCCCGTTCGGCCGAATCCATACATGCAGCGTTGGTCGATGACAATACAGCGGCAATTACCCTGGACGACAGTCGCCGAAATCGGCTATGTTGGCAACCGTGGCACGCTGCTGCCAGTGACGCGGGAGTTGAACCCAATTCCCCGCCAGTATCTTTCAACTTCCCCGGTTCGCGATCAGGCCACCATCAATTTCCTGACCGCGAATGTGCGCAGCCCCTTTTCTGGGATTGCGGATTTCGCAGGCACCGGCCTGGCGAATCAGAATGTGCAGCGCCAGCAACTGCTGCGACCGTTTCCACAGTTTACCGGCATCGATATTGCAATGCCTGCGGGCTTCTCTCACTACCACTCGTTGCAGGCCCAAATCGAAAAACGATTCAGCAGCGGCGTCACATTTCAGGCCTCTTACACATACTCGAAATTCATGGAAGCTACAAGCTACCTCAGCGATACCGACAGCTTCTTGCACAAGGTGGTTTCCGATGTCGATTTCCCACAGCGCTTCGTTTTGAGCGGTGTTTACGAATTGCCGATTGGCAAAGGTCGATGGATTGGTTCCGGGATGGGGCGCTGGATGAATATGCTAGCTGGCGGTTGGCAGATCGAAGGGATGTACGAAGGACAGTCCGGCAGCCCGCTCGGTTTCGGCAACGCGATCTTCCGCGGCAATCTCAAAGACATTGCTCTGCCCGTCTCAGAGCGGACAACGGATCGCTGGTTTAACACGAACGCCGGGTTTGAACGCATCAACGCCAACGCGCTCGGGCAGAACATCCGCACCATGCCGCTTCGATTCTCCGGCGTTCGCGCTGACGGGATCAACAACCTCGATGCGAGCTTCTTCAAGAACTTCCGCATCAACGAGAAGTACAACGTGCAGTTCCGCATGGAGACGTTCAACATGCTCAACCATGTACAGTTCGCAGCCCCAAATACAGATCCCTTCAACACGAACTTCGGGTTGATTACGGGAGAGCGAGGCCATGGCCAGCGCCAAGTCACCTTTGCGCTGAAGCTATTGTTCTAGCTATTCGAAGCGAATGCGGCTCAAGTCCGCATCGATCTTGGGATGCTGCAGATTCATATCTTCGAGGGTCTGCAGCATGATCTCCGAGACGGCAAGATTTCTGTACCACTTGCGGTTGGCTGGAATGATGTACCACGGAGCATTCCCTTTCGAGCACTTCTCGATCGCGAGCTCAAAAGCTTCGACATAATCATCCCAGAGCTTTCGCTCATCGAGGTCCGCGACATTGAACTTCCAATTCTTCTCTGGGTCGCGAAGGCGTTCCTCGAAGCGTTCCTTCTGCTCGTCCTTGGAGATGTATAGGAAGAACTTGATGATCTGCGTGCCGCTGTCGCTGAGCATCTGCTCGAAGTGATTGATGTGGTCGTATCTCTTGTTCACCACATCGCGTGGAGCGATGTTGCGAACCCGCACGATCAGCACATCCTCATAGTGGCTGCGATTGTAGATCCCAATCTGACCAAACCGGGGGACCGCCTTATGCACGCGCCACAGGTAATCATGTTCTTTCTCTTCCCCAGCGGGAGTCTTAAAGCTTGTAACGGAGACACCCTGCGGGTTCAAGCCGCTCATGACCTTCCGAATGGTGCCGTCTTTGCCGCCGGCATCAATGCCCTGCAGCACGGCAAGCAACGAGCGCTTACCTTCGGCATACAGCATGTATTGCAACACGGCCAGCCGCTGCTGATTTCGCTCCAGCCTGGCCAGGCCTTCTTCCTTGTCGTCGCACCCCGGGGTGCTAGAAGGATCAATCTTTGACAGGCTTACTTTCGAGCCCGGTGTCACAATCAGGCGTTCGCGAATACGGTCCACTTAGTTCATTTCCTCTTTGCCAGCGTACATTTCGTTGATTTCGGCGGCGAAGTGCTCCATCACAACGGATTTGCGGATCTTCATGGTTGGCGTCACTTCCCCATGGTCAATCGATAACTCCCGAGGAAGGATCTTGAATTTGCGGATCTGCTCGTGCGCTTCCACCTTCCGGTTGATCTCCTTCACTGCGCGGCCAATCACCTCTTCGGCAGGAACGGATTGATCTGCAGCCGGATTTAGAGTGAAAAGGGCGGTAACAAAAGATCGCCTGTCGCCGACGAGCACCACCTGACTGATTTGTGAAACCCCTTTGAAAAGGCCCTCAATTCGATTGGGGTAAATCTTCTTCCCATTGGACGCTACGAGAACCTCTTTCTTGCGTCCGGTGATATACCAATAGCCCTCGGCATCCACAGTGCCAATGTCGCCGGTCAGCAGCCAGCCATTGTCAAACACCTTGGCCGTGGCTTCGGAGTCATTGTAATAACCAGAGAAGAGGGTCGGGCCGTTCAGCGCGATCTCTCCATCCGGCATCAGTTTGCACTCAACAGTGGGCAGCAACTTGCCAATGGAGCCGACGATGGGCTTCTTGATGGGGTTGATGTGGGTCACGCCACCCTCGGTAAGCCCATAGCCTTCGATGAGGTTGACTCCGAGAGCGTTGAAGAAGTTTGCAAGATCCTTGCCAAGTGGCGCGGAGCCAGACACGGCCAGCGTGATCCTTCCTCCCAGCTTTTCACGCACCTTGGAGAAGATAACACTGTCGATGAGGCCAAGAGGAGTTGATACCCAGACCGGAACGGATTTGTCTGCGCGTTTGAGCTCGTTCGAGCGCAGCGCAAGACCCAGACCAGCTTGAAACAAATTCTGTATCAGCTTGGGCTTCTTCTTCATCTCGGTCACGACATTGGTATAAATCCGTTCCCAAAGCCGCGGCGGCGCCAGTAGAAACGTGGGTTGAACGCTTTGAATTTCCTTGGGCAAACGCGACAGACTTTCGCTGAAGTAGATCACCATGCCAAAGGCAAGCGGCATGAGTTGCAGCACCAGCCGTTGCGTGATGTGAGCACTTGGAAGAAACGCGATGCTCTTGTCATTCGGCCCAAGCGGAAGAACGGCAGGGGCTGCCTCGACATTAGCGACGATGGCGCGGTGGGTGACAAGGCCCATCTTGGGTTCGCCAGTAGATCCCGACGTGAGATAAACGATGGCAGTGTCTTCCGGCTTGGTTTCCACATATCCTCGCGCAAACAGTTGCGGGTCAGCGGCCATGGCCTCACGGCCCTTCTGGCGCAAGTCATCAAGCGTCATCACGCCTTCCGCGCGGCCAGTAATCAGCACCCACTTGATATCCAGTGGCTCGGCGCTAGAGAGGCTGGCAGCGAGAGTCGCAAGCATCTTTGGGTTCTCGACAAACGCAAGTTTTGCTTTGCAAGCGTCCAGTTTCTTGATTGCCTCTCCCTGCGGGTAGCTCGTGTACATGGCAGCGGAGATTGAGCCATTCGAAATGATGCCCATATCGACGAAGTAGAACTCTGCCCGAGTCTCACTCTGGATCGCAACCACGTCCTGATGGCCAATGCCGAGCGAACGAAGGCCAGAGGCGATTTCCTTCACAATCTGCAAATACTGATTCCAACTGTAGGTTGCCGTATTGCCATTACCCATCGGCTGTATGAGTGCAGCCGCTACGCCGTACTTCGCAGCAGCTTCCTCTAGCATGGAAAAAACCGTCTTCGTGCCCATCTCGTCGATGTTATCATCCCGGTTTAAATGAGCTACGAAAGTGAATTGTTCTTTGCGCAGTCCGCTGCGCGCAAGGCAGGCGAAGCCTGTATCCGGATCTTGAATCAAGGCGTGGTTGCGGAGACCAAGTCGGACGAGTCGCCTGTCACCAAGGCCGATAAGGAGAGCGAGCGGCTCATCGTCAGCATCCTCTCCCAGGCATTTCCCGACGATGGATTCCTCGGGGAGGAAGGTGCCAGTCGCGAAGGTAAGAGTGGCCGCAGATGGATCATCGATCCGATCGATGGCACGCGCGACTTCGTTCGAAACAACCGCCTTTGGGCGATCCTGATTGGCCTCGAAGAGAAGGGCGAACCCGTTGTGGGAATTTGCTATCTGCCGATGCTGGGAGAAATGTACTACGCCGCGAAGGGCATGGGCGCGTTCTGGGATGGTACCCCAATCGAAGCCTCAAAGATCGACTCCGCCAAGCAGGCTGTCATCTGCGTAAACAAATTAAACGGAGTCTTGCATCCGCCCTTTGGTCCGCGGCTGCTCGACTGGATGAACAACTTCTGGTGTGTACGAGTCTTCGGCGGAATCTATGACGCGATGCTTGTTGCCAGTGGCCGCATGGAAATCTGGATGGAGCCAAGCGTGGCCCCATGGGATCTTTGCGCACCCGCCTGCATCCTGCGCGAGGCCGGAGCGAAGTTCTTCTCCTTGGATGGCAAGGACTCGATCTACGAGGGCAATGGTGTAGCCTGCGCCCCGGGCATGGAACCCGAGGTGAGGAAATTCCTGGGGCTCTAGCCCGCTCACAAAAACTCAGAATCAGTTTTCAGCTCATTGCAGCGATCGGCGCCGCGGAATCCACAGCACCATTTCGAAGCGCCAAATATAATCGAGGATATGAGGCTACTTGTAGTTGCGGCTTTGGCCATGTGCGCCTATGGACAAAAGCCGGTGAGCTTTAATCGCGAGATTCGGCCAATCATGGCGGACACCTGTTTTCGCTGTCATGGGCCTGACTCCGGTTCCCGGATGGCCGGGCTCCGCCTCGATGTTCGTGAAGAAGCCATCAAGCCGAACCGGGCCGGCCGCGCGCCAATCGTGCCCGGAAAACCCGACGAATCGCAGATTGTGATGCGCGTATTCCACGCAAGTCCAGCGCGCGTGATGCCACCGCCTTCCGCCCATAAAGAACTCACCGCAGCGCAAAAAGAGACCATTCGTCGCTGGGTCGCCGAAGGCGCTCGATACGAGGGCCACTGGGCCTATGAGCCTTTGAAAAAGGCTGATGGTTCCATAGACACATTGGTGGCGGCAAAGCTTGGTGAAGTGGGATTGAAGCGTGCAGCGGAAGCAGACCGCCGCACTCTAATCCGCAGAGTGACTCTCGATCTCACAGGCTTACCTCCAACCTCAGCGGGAGTAGAAGCATTCCTGTCCGATCGATCTCAGGATGCGTACGCGAAGGTTGTGGATCGCCTTCTCGCTTCCAAAGCCCATGCCGAAAAAATGACCATGCATTGGCTAGACGCCGTTCGATATGGCGATACCTCCGGGTTCCACGGCGACAACCTCTACCCATCTTGGCCCTACCGTGACTACGTCCTAAATTCGTTCCTGAAGAACAAATCCTTCGATGTCTTTACCAGGGAGCAATTGGCGGGTGACCTGCTGCCCGGTGCGGGCGTAGAACAAAAAGTTGGCGCAGCCTTCAATCGACTGAACCGCGTATCGGCCGAAGGCGGATTGCAGCCTAAGGAGTATCTGGCGAAGTATGGCGCGGATCGTGTCAGAACAGTATCTGCGGTTTGGCTCGGGGCGACTCTCGGTTGCGCGGAATGCCATGATCATAAGTTTGACCCGCTACTCGCGCGAGACTTCTATTCGATGAAAGCGTTCTTTGCCGACATCAAAGAGACAGGGCTGGTGCCAGATCGCGGGGCCAAAGCCTGGGGTAGCCTGTTGTCGCTTCCAACTCCGGAGCAAAAGCAAAAGTTGGACAGCATCGTCGCGCGTATTGATGCCCTGAAGGCGTCGATGGAGAAAACAGCCCCCAAGGTGGACGAAGCTTGGAAGCAACGTCTGCTTGCCGACTATGAGGCTGGCAAGTTGGCTTGGAAGATCCAACAGCCCCTGAGCGCAAGCTCAAAAAATGGCGCAACGCTGAAGATCTACAACACTGAAGAGGTTGATATGTCGCCGTACATTGGCGGGATCTTGCGGCAGTTCCGGGCGCCCGGCAATGGTCTGGTCATTGCAAGTGGATTGAATCCCGACAATGAAACGTACACCGTAACGCTGAAGCCGTCTGCTGGCACTTGGACTTCGCTTGGCCTGGAAGTCGTGCAGGATGACAACAACCCCGGCAATGGTGTCGCACGCGGTGCGGACCGCTTGTGCGTCACAGAAGTTGAGGCAATGGTCGGCGGAAAGAAGTTGGCGTTTTCACTGGCCACCTCCAATGTGAGTGATCCCACCTGGGAGCAGCCCGCGCGATCCGCGCTGGACGGTAATTCATCAACCGGCTGGGGCGTTGTCACTTATGGAGAGAACAAGAATCCATTTCTCGCCCTGCGTCTGAAGTCGCCGCTGGTGACTACCGGCAAGGAAACAATCACTGTCGTAATTCGGCAAGACGGAGAAGCCCGCAAAGCAACCATCGGACGATTCCGTTTGGCCTTGAGCAGTGGCACATACTCTTGGCCCGAAGGTACAGAAATCACGGCGCAGCGCAACAAAAATGGCAAGAACCCGGGCGGACTGCCAGACCCGGTCGTGAAGGCGCTTCGTGGAGACAAAGAGGCCGACGCGAAGTCACTGGAGCAGCACCGTCTCTGGCTTGAAGCCGACTTGAGCGAACTCGCCCGACTGGAGCAGGAGCGCTACTACCTCGAAGCGAGCATTCCGAAAGTCCTTGAGACTGAGCGAGTCGAACCCGCCGAGACACGCATCCTGCCGCGCGGAAATTTTCTGGACGAGACAGGCGCCATCGTAGAGCCTGCGATTCCGGTCAAGTTTGGCAAGCTCGAAACGGCTGGTCGCCGTGCCACACGCTTGGACTTGGCCAACTGGATCGTCTCAAAAGATAATCCGATGACCGCACGCGTTCAGGTCAACCGCATCTGGAGATTGTTCTTCGGTGTCGGATTGTCAAAGGTGCTCGATGACCTTGGTTCACAGAGCGAACTCCCTGTGAATCTCGATTTGCTCGATACTCTCGCCGCAGACTTCCAATCCGACTGGGATGTGCGACGCCTCGTACGCAGCATCGTGATGAGCGATACCTACAGGCAAAGTTCGGCCCCTTCCAGGCAATCTGTGGAGAAAGACCCTGAGAACCGGCTCCTGGCTCGCCAAAGCCGCATCCGCGTGGATGCCGAAGTAGTCCATGACATCGCGCTCTCCGCTTCCGGCTTGCTTACGGAACGGTTCGGTGGGCCAAGCGTCAGGCCGTATCAGCCAGAAGGCTACCTCGGCGCATTGAACTTCCCCAAACGTGACTACTCTGCAAGCCGCGGCAAAGATCTTTATGCGCGCGGTCTCTACGCACAGTGGCAGCGAACCTTTCTGCATCCAAGCCTGATGACCTTCGACGCGCCTTCGCGTGAGGAATGCACGGTGAATCGAGTTAATTCCAACACGCCGCTGCAAGCGCTTGTGCTGTTGAATGATCCGATCTATGTCGAAGCCGCACGCGTATTCGCTCAGAAGATGTTGGCCGAGGGTGGAAAGACAATCGACGCTCAACTCGATTGGGCTTTCTCGCGAGCCCTGGGTCGCTTGGCGAGCCCAGAAGAGAAGGTTGTCTTGCGCGAGTTGTACACCAAGAACCTGGAGCGCTTCAAAGGCGATCCGTCTTCAGCCCGGCAGCTATTGACGGTCGGCGATACCCCCCTCAGCGTCAAAACAAAACCGGAAGAACTGGCGGCCGCGGCCACCATCACCCGCGCCATCCTGAACCTGCACGAAACGATCACAAGGAACTAGCCATGCAAGAAGTGAATTTGAAGCGGCGAGCATTCTTAAGCAAGTCCTGCGCGGGATTTGGCCTGGCGGCATTGGGCAACCTGATGGGGGCGTCAGACTACCGCCACCACGCGGCCAAAGCCAAGCGCGTGATCTTCCTCTATCAGGCGGGAGGCCCGTCTCATCTCGAGACTTTCGACTCAAAGCCCAAGCTGGCCGCAATGCACGGCAAGCCCATGCCAGATAGCTTCACCAAAGGCCAGCAGATCGCCCAGCTTCAAGGGAAGCCACTGATTTGCTACGGACCGCAGCAGAATTTCGCGCGCTTCGGCAAGAGCGGACAAGAGATTTGCGAGCTATTCCCGAAGATCGGTTCGGTGGCTGACGACATTTGCATCGTCAAGTCGATGTGGACCGAACAAATCAACCATGACCCAGCGCACACCATCATGAATACAGGCTCGATCATCACCGGTCGGCCGAGCATGGGGTCCTGGATCGCCTATGGATTGGGTGCCGAAACGGAAGATTTGCCCGGTTTCGTGGTGATGATGTCAAGTGGGCGCGGCGGGCAGAACCAACCCATCGCAGCGCGCCAGTGGAGCGCAGGCATGTTGCCCAGCAAGTTTCAGGGTGTCAAGTTCAACTCCGTCGGCGACCCGGTGCTATACGTCCGCAACCCTCCAGGCGTAACGCGCGACATGCAGAAAGATTCGATCGACGCGGTGAACCGGCTAAATCAAAAGACCTACGCAGCGATCGAAGACCCCGAGATTCAGACTCGCATCGCGCAGTACGAGATGGCATTCCGGATGCAATCAAGCGTGCCCGATCTGGTGGATATGTCGAAAGAGCCGACGAATGTCATGGAGATGTACGGGGCCAAGCCCGGCGATGGCAGCTTTGCTTCAAACTGCCTTTTGGCGCGCAGACTGGCCCAGCGTGGCGTGAGATTCATCCAGCTCTATCATCGCGATTGGGATCATCATGGTGGCGTCAAGGACGGTATCGCAGCCAAGTCCCAGGAAGTGGATCAAGCAACGGCCGCTCTGATCACGGACTTAAAGCAGCGCGGAATGTTGGACGACACGCTGGTCGTTTGGGGCGGCGAGTTCGGGCGCACACCGATGTCGCAAGGCGGCGACGGGCGTGACCACCACATCAAAGGCTTCTCGTACTTCATGGCTGGCGGCGGCATCAAGCCGGGGGTCACCTATGGTGCAACCGATGACCTTGGCTATGCGGCTGTTGAGAATCCGGTTAGCGTCCACGACTTCCACGCAACCATGCTGCACCTGCTCGGCGTGAATCACTTGCGAATGACAGTTAAGTATCAAGGACTCGACGTAAGGTTGACAGGAGTCTCCGGCGAGGTCGTCAAGGGGATTCTGGCCTAATCGCCGAGTCCTTTCGCCGAGAAGCCGCATCCGACGGAATGTATGAGTACATTTCAGTTGGTAGTGGCCGGTACGGTTGCTTTTGTGATCGTCCTGCCCGTCATGATCTTGATGACTCCTCCAACCGCATGGGTTGACGCGATTTGGGGCAAGAAGAAGTAACTCGACAGGCTCAACAAAGACTGGCTTCGTTGCGCATCTTCGCAAGCGTTGCGTCGATCGCCCTTTAGAAGCTCAGCCGCAGGCTGAACCGGAAGGCCCGCCCGTCGTTGAGCGTATTGGTAATGGCTCCAAAGTTAGGGTCAGTCAGAGACCAGCCTGGCTCAGCGAACTGCGGCGTGTTCGACAGGTTGATCGACTCGGCCCGGAAGTTCAACTTGAGATCCTTCGGTAGCGGCCAGTCGATAGAAATATTGGCGTTCAGATTGCGAATGTGCCCGCGGCGAAATACGTTACGACCGAGATTGCCCGTCAATTCGCCAACTGGGATGTAAGCGAAGGCCGATCTGGGCAGCAACTTCCTCGATTGATCCGGATGGCCAATCGTGCGGCCAAGAATCGTCGGGTCAAGAAGGTTGGGCCGATCGCCGGAAATACCGTCGACATTACCGAAACCAGGTGCATCGGAGCCGGTCGACAGATTGAACGGAGTGCCCGTCTTCGCGAGGAATACGCTATTGAAGGTCCATTGGCCGAGCGGCTTCCATCGAGTCGGGATCAGGTAGCTGCCGCGCATCAGCAAAGCATGAGGTTGATCAAAATCGCTACGAGCCTTCAGATCTTTGTGGGTTTCAAATTCGCTCTGGCTGCGGTTTCTAAATCCATCGTTGTCGTACGCCGTGTTCGTATAGCTGGAGCCAAGGTCCATGGCTTTCGAAAGCGTGTAGGCAGTTTCAAGATTGATACCTTTGAAGCGCTGAATCGTCAGGGCAGCCTTGAATGCGTCGTAATAACCCCGGCTGGAAGAAGTCGTGTACCGGATATCCGCATAGCGAGCATCGGGGCGGCGTTCGTCGACATTGCCTGAGGTGGGAACAATGCCGGGGATTTGGCGTGAGCGATTGAGATACCAGCGCTGAAGTAACTTCGAGGCGCGCGATCCGATATAGCCAGTCTCAAGGCGCATCAACTTGTTGATTGGGATCTCCCACTTGAAGTTGTATTGATGCGAGTACGGTGTCGCGATGTCTTTAGCGAAAGCATAGAGCACTGTGCGTCCAGCCTGTGAGATGTCTGCGGGAAGCCGGCCGAGCGGGTTCAGCGGGTCGGGGTCGGGTATCACAAGCTTGATGTTGTTTGGCGCATTGAAGCGGATCGATTGAAATGTGACAGGAAAGATCTCTCCGTAGTGAAGCCCATAGGCGGCGCGAAACACACCGAGGCCAGTCCGATAGGCGAGGCCAAGAGTGGGCCCGAAGTTGTTGTTGTCCGAGCCATAGCCAACATCATTCAGATTGTTGACTTCGTTGGGTCGTGAGATCGGCCGATAGTGAACGCCGTAGCTCACGGTCAAGTTCTTGGTGGCTTGCCAGGAATCTCCCGCGTAGAAGTAGTTGTCCCAGTTCCGGAAGCCTCTTTGCAGAGGTTTGATCGCAATGGACGTGTAGTAAAAGATCGGGATCCCAAAACGCAGGTTGGTGATCGCGTCATTGCCCTTGTTGTTAGAAAACTGGATCGCACCAAGTTGGGAGTCGCCTTCATAGCCATTCAACTGCCGGCGTAGCAACGTAAAGCCCGCCGAAAAGTTGTGACGATTCCGAGTATGCCGAATCGCCCCAGAGTAGCGAAATCGATTCTCAGTGCGATCGATCGGAACTGCATTGTGCGGGTTGATCGAGGACAGCGCGCCAGAAATGAATATCTGAGGCCCGAGGTTATTCCGCTCGGGGACTATCAGGGTTCTGACACGCTCAAAGCCGATGGCAAAAGAAGAAATGGTGGTCGGCGTCCAGGTCCGATTCCAGGTCAAATTCGCGTTGTGAGATTTCGTGGTCGTGTCTGGGTTTTGGCCCTTCACGAGTTGGAATGCCTTCACTTGCTGCGTGAGAAAAGAGTGACGCGCCGTCAAAGAGTCTTTGGAGGTGAGTTGAGTATCGAGGCGGCTATTCAGCGAATCGTTGTGGATCGATTGCGGCGAATTGGTGTTCAGCATGCGCTGGTCGATGTCAGGCCGGTTGGGAGCATGGTTGGGATACAGGTCGAGGATCTGTTGAACATAGGCGCGAACACCAGGGTCGGTTGCAAGCGGTAAGCGCTCCGAGGCAAGCGGGACCAGCACGTTCCCGTTAACCTGGCCGCGCAACCGCTTCTGGCTACCCTCGATCGAGAGCGAAGTTTTCTTCGCGATCGGGCCGCCGATCGAAAACCCGTAGTCGTTATCCCGGGCGGGCTTGACGCCACCAACCTGGAAGAAGGCGCGCGAAGTCAGAATTGAATTCTGATGGGTGTAATTGAGCGTGCCATGCCACGCATTTCGGATGGCCGTAAGCAAGGGATGCGGTGTAGAAGGCGGCGTCCCGTACTCCGCACCAAAGTAATTGCGATTCGGTTCGAAGGTCGAGTTGAAAGTGGCCGTCACCCCAACCCGCACGTTCAGTTCTTTCAGCGCGTTATTGTCGATCAGATTGAACTGGATATTCTCATTGCGGCGCGATTCGCCCGAGGCGGTGTCTGTCTGTCCAAGCAGGTTCAGTTGCGTACGGGCAGCCGTAGGCGTAGTGGTGGAAGGCTCGGCGGGGGCTTGCTCTTTCGGTGCGGGAGGAGTGCTTTGTGCAAAGTAGGCCCACGCCATCAGCAACAGAGCAATGAGGCGCATTAAGAATCTTCAGCTTACCAAAGGGGAGTACTGCAGCAGACGGATCATCGGGTCAACACCTGTAACCTCAAGGGTTGTCCCTCTCCAAAGGAGTTGAGAAAAATCAACAGGCAGTGTTGTCGTAGCGGGCGTATTGACCCAATCCAAGTAGGCGAGACGGTTGAAGTTATACCGGGCGGCAATCTGACCGGTTGGGCTGATCACAAAGGAGTTTCGAAACGAATCGCACGTGGCGGTGAGCGTGGCAACCCCAGTGCCACGATAGAAGCGCGTGTCGAGAACAACTCCGCGGAACTGCGGGGAGGCGCAAGCTCTGCTCTAGCGAAAAAAACAAGCCAGCAGTAACCAGGCTTTGTTGAGCGTCGAAGGTGATCTGCTTGAGCGGAGAGCCAAACTCGAATTCCCGGGTGTCGATTGGGCCTGGTCGTCGACGGTGTCTAAACTCGTGTCTCACGGGAGGCGACAGGTCCAATCAGTGGTCGGCCCACCCGTTACTTAAGGAATGGGTTGTAGCGCGCCTCGTCTGCGATTGTGGTCTCGGGGCCATGGCCTGAATAAACCTCAGTTTCCGGGGGCAGGGTCAGCAACTTGGTTTTGATGCTCTTGAGCAGTCGCTCGAGGTTCCCCCCAGGCAGGTCAGTACGACCAATCGAACGGCGAAACAGCGCGTCTCCAGCGATCACTCGATTGGCTGCCGGGATGTAAAAGCTGATACTCGCAGGAGAGTGGCCAGGCGTCTCGAGCGCATGGAGCGTGTATTTCCCAAGTTCCAACTTCATACCTTCGGCAAGCTCATGCTCGATGGTGGTCTTCCGTGGTGCGGGAAGGTAGAACATCGCGGCCTGTCCGTCTATGGTGTCATACAGAAACTGCTCTCCGGGATGCATATAGGCCGGAACATTCAGCGCTTCTTTCGTTTCCGCCAATGCGCCGACATGGTCGAGGTGAGCATGGGTGATGAGGATCGCTTTTACATTTACCTTTAGCCGATCCACTTCAGCCAGAATGATGCCAGGTTCGTCGCCTGGATCGATAAGAAACGCTTCGCGAGTATCCTCGTCAGCGAGAATGGTGCAGTTTTGCTGGAATAAAAGCCCCACCGGCAAGACGGAGTGAATCATACACTATGATTATGGAAACTTCTGTGGATCTTCTGCTGCGCTGGGCGCATATTTTCCCCGCAATTGTTTTGATCGGTGGAGCCATTGGCGGAAGCCTGCTGGCTCAGCCGGCTGTGGCACCGATGGCTCGAGGTGCCGTCATTGGTGGGATTGTTGTCATGCTAGGCACAGGCCTCAGCATGATGATGAGTGCGATGGCCACGGCCCCCAAGGGCTGGCATATGTGGTTTGGTATCAAGTTTCTATTTGCATTGCATGTCTTCGCAATGCTTTTCTTGCTCACCAAGCCCGGTGTGGCACCGGAAAAGCGCAAGCGCTGGCAAATCTCCGCAATTGTTGGAACTGCCTTGGTCGTTTTCGCCGCCGAATACTTGCGGCATCTGCGGGGTGCTTAAGTGACGGGATACGAAGCCCTGAGGACATCCGCGGCTTGGCGTGATCTAAGCTCCCGCGGCCGCATTCTGGCCCACGGTGAAGACAACGCAAGGTTACTTCACGCGATGAGTTCGAATCACGTGAATCAGCTTGAGGACGGCCAGGGCTGCTACGCATTTTTCTTGAGTACCCAGGGCCGCATCCAAAGCGACGCGACCATCCTCAAATGCGGTGGAGTTTTTCTGATTGACTCAGAAGCTGCGGCGCACGCCGCACTTTTTGCGCATTTGGACAAGTTCATCATCGCGGATGACGTGACTCTCGAAGATCTTGCCGATAGTCATTTTGAAATCGGAATCGAAGGGCCTTCCGCCTTGGATATTGCATCCAGCATATCCATTCCTGTTCCCGCCGCCAGTAATAGTGTCGTCAGTTTCGATGGCGGCTACGTCGCACGCATCAACGAAACGGGTTTCGAAGGAATCCGATTGATCCTGCCTATCGCCTCAAAGGCCAATTGGATCGCAAAGCTAGGCGCGGTTCCCGAGGCCGACGAAGCCGCATGGGAAACTGTACGTCTCGAGAATGGTAAGCCGCGATTTGGTGTCGAGATTCTGGACAAGCATCTCATTCAGGAGACACGGCTCATGCATGGGGTCCACTTCACAAAAGGCTGCTACCTCGGCCAGGAAATCGTCGAGCGCGTACGTGCTCGCGGTGCCGTTCACAAAGGCCTCGCTGCTGTCACCATCGGGCTGAATGAAGTTCCCGCGAGAGAAACAGAATTGTGTGGCGGTGGCACAAAGGCGGGAGAACTACTCAATGCCCGCTACTCCCCGGCAGACAAAGCTTTGGTCGGCATCGCCATGTTGGGCGTAGATTACCTCAACGGAGAAAAGCACATCAGCTTTGGCGGCGGCGAAGTCAAGTTGAGATCTTCCAGTGCGTTCGCAGCCCGTTGAGCGGCTCGCGAGGCTCGGACACTTCTAACGTTAGCCCGATTTGCCGGGGCTGCAAAAGATTCGCAAAAGCTCCTGCATGCAATTCGCGTTGGATCTCAATGCTCTGGATGGAGACATGCAGCAGCTTCAGGTTGTCGAGCAATCCATGTAGGTCGTCCGGCTCCAGATTGCGATGGCCGGATAGGTTCAATTCGAGATCGTAGCTCCGACGCAAGTTGCTTTTCAGTTGCTGGTCGAAATTGGCGATAAAGCGGACATCCTTAAGATCGTCGACGATCAGACTGAATCGCGAAAAAGGCTCTGCCATCTCTGCCGTAGGCGGCTCCCGCAGTTGATCGAGGATGGCGATGAATCCATCACGCCAGTTCGAGATCAACAAATCCAGGTAAGGCTGCCATGTAACTTCAGTGGCGCGCACTTCCGGCAAAACTTTAGAACGTTTGGGATGTTGGGCGAGCAGTGCCGCAAATTCGCTACCCGCAACCGCGCTGCACAAGCTGTGAATACTGGTGGGGCGAGCCATCAGATTCGGATGCAATCCTTGCAGAATTGTCTGAATGTGGCTCAAAGCTGGCACCGCATTCACAACGATCTCGCGTTCCCCCGACGGCCTCACCCGAGCAATCAGAGTCGGACGTGGAAATAGCGGACTGGTGGGCGCCGTGGCGGGAGCGATATGCAAAAGCCAATGCTCCTGATTCGTTTCCACCAGCAGGTAGTATTTGGATACGTGAGCCGGGTCAGGGGCCAGCGAATGCGCGAATGGCTTGAGTCGCTCCAGCTTCAGCGTCGGCAAGTTCGATTCGAGTTTTGACCGTAGATTATCCTAGAAACGGCAGTTTGAGCGCTTAAGACGGCACCGGAAGCGGTTTAGGCGCGGGGATCGTCTCGTAGAACTTCTTGAAGATCAGCCTGAGCAGCATCGGCCAACGAAGT
>Ga0194130_10002779_pt1 | contig 24674 bp, 25 predicted proteins | sample TA2KigsurfametaG_FD_160084 | JGI IMG/M metagenome (GOLD analysis project Ga0194130, IMG submission 160084) | Freshwater microbial communities from Lake Tanganyika, Tanzania - TA2015050 Kigoma 12 surface | ecosystem: Environmental > Aquatic > Freshwater > Lake | place: Tanzania: Lake Tanganyika... | reverse complement strand
GAGCGAGCATTGTGTCGTAAATGATACAGAAATAGAGTTGGAAATTGACGAACTTTCAACGCTATTCAAAGACTATACTGGCGGGACAATGGGATCGGCATCCGACGCCACCCTTCTCGGGATTCTGCGCCACTTCTACCCGGATATTGTGATTGAAGACGATAAATACATCCTGAATGTGGGATGCCGTCTCTGGAATAAGAACGCTGAAATCGACGAATACTTGGAGAGTTTCAAGAACCAGTGTCTTACGATGAATCTCTCGTTCCCACAACCGCTGTACAATGCATATGAGTACTATTGTGGACGATGTTACTCCGCGTCAAAACGGCGGATTATTAGCAAGCGATACTTTGAGAAGTATTTCGGTGAAGAGTACTCTGAATACCTCGATGAGAATGGAATGATTACGATCAAGTGGTGGGTGGAAGTGGATGAGACCAACTATGACGACGACGGCGCACACACTTTGTCGTAAAAGTTATAGAGAATCGGCCATGTATCTTGTTTTCCTTCCGGATGAAACATAAACCCATACACGCGATTCTTCTCAAATTCAAACGCGCACGCGTGTCGTCGTCCATTGCGAAATTTCGTAATCCACGCAATCTCTCGAACACCTGCTTTTCGAGCCTTTGGAGTCAACACAGGGAGGTCATGAAAATAAAAATGAAGTGTTTGGGGTGATTCTTCTCCATGGAATATTCGATCTTTCGAGAGATCAAGATCGACATGTTTACTACCGATCCAATAATTATTGTATTTTATTAGGTCTCCACCGTAATATACCATCAATAGCTGGCATCCATGACACAGTCCAAGAACGGGTAACTTCGGAAAATGAAATAAGTAGTACAATTTGAATTCTAATTCGTGCTGTGGTTCTTCTGGATGAATACGAAACGGTGCGCCAGGTATAATCAACCCGCGGATATCTTTTCGTCGAATGATTGCAGGATCACATGTTCCAACCGTCTCGTATGGGATCTGGCGGTGGTCTAGTGATTTATATAATTTTGACAACAAATTTACATTATTTGGTTTCGAGTTTGTAATAATGAGAAGCATTCTTCACTATTATAAGCAAATACAATATTCCGTTACGTTCCGTTCCGTTCCGTTACATTCCGCTTCATTACGCTTCATTTCGCTTCATTACGCTTCATTACGCTTCATTCCGATCGATTGACCTTTATAATTTGCCCACTCTCAATATAAATCTTCACTGGAAATGTTCGCGCAATTTCGGAATCGTGTGTGACAATAATGAGCGTTGTCTTCTTCGACATTTCTTGAATCATCTGCAGGACATACTTCTTGTGAAAGACATCAACCGCTGCTGTAGGTTCATCCATAATCGTAATCGGTTTATTGCTAAGATAGCTCCTTAATAAGTATACGATCTGTCTCTGTCCGCCACTCAACTTCTCGCCTCTCGAACCCGCCATTGTATCGAGACCTTGTGGTAACTTCTGAAACACATCCGCGATCTTCAACCGTTCAAGAATCTCGACCACCTTGTCTTTTGGAATATCGGTGGAATAGCATATATTATCGAGTACAGACCGGTTGAAAAGAACCACTTTTTGTGATACAACGGAGATCTTACTCCTCAAGTATTCGCGGTCAATCTCTCGAATATCTACTCCGTCAAAGAGAATTTGTCCCTGCGTCGGCTCGAAAAACCCGCACATGAGTTTTATCACGGTCGATTTCCCGCTTCCGTTGGTCCCGATGAATGCCACGCGATCGCGTGATTGAATTTGGAATGAGACGTTGGTGAGGTTTTTCTTTTTGGGGACGGCATCGGCGGTCTCGCTAGAGGGATATCCAAATGTAACATTTTTGAACTCAATATTACCGGTGATGGGTACATTTGTCTTGTGTCGTGTATCGGGGGCATCGGCATCGGCACTTGCGCCCACGCCGTCATGGGTCTTTTGTGTCTTGTTACTGTTATTACTATTAATGAGTTGTTGAATATTCTCTTCATTCTCGGCCAACTTACCGTATTCCGCAATTACAAGAATACTCTGCTGTGAAACCGTTTTGACATACCGAACAAAGAATAAAATGATGATAATCAACTTGATTGTATCAGAGCTGCTGACTTTCTTTTCTCGATAGAGGGTTAATAATATGTATACATAAATCACGAGTAAAATCGATCCAATGACAGACAATACAAACCCACCTTTAGAATTATGCCAGAGATGGTCTTCATGAACAGAGTCGTATATTTGATGCCGCGATGTCAAGTATTCTTTTTCGTCGTCGATCTTTCGCGAGTTTATAATCGAAAGTGAGTTACTTAATACATCGTCAATTTCAGCCAAGAGCTCGTTTTCTTGGTGTTCACGAGCTTCCGATGATAACTTGCTGTTCATTAACATCCGGTAATAAAAGACAAAAAAGATAGAAAAGACGACAAGAGTTAGTAACCCGATACTTGGGTTGACATAGAATACATATCCGATGATTAATACCGTCGTAAGAACGAATGTCACGATCCAGTAGACAAAAACACTTGTGAACCATGTAACGGTGTTTGGTATTTTCAACGCTTTTACGATGTGATTGGATACGTCTTCTCTATCATAATTGACTTCAATATGTTTGAAAATAACATCGATAAGCTTGAAACGAATAAACTTCTCCATCATCGGATAATAGATCTTATCGTAATAGTTGCTGATCATATTTGCGATGTCGACAAAAATGTATACCGCAGTCATTTTCCAGAGAATCGAAATCGAGTCCTGATAGTGAAGATGGTCAATTGCGGTTGTAAATTGTGTGAATAGATCAGAAAGCCATATCATCTCGATTGGATTGCATATTAGCGTGATTATGATAGTTATAATGACCCATATTTTGTTTTGATTCAAAAATTCTAATATGTAACCAATAATGGCACTTGTCATAGTATACTATTATAACTAAATATAATAGTATTATCTGGATGATGTATTACTTAACGCCTCTTGGGAGTGCTAACGAGACGCGCCCGCTTTCCAGTCTTACTGTTGATCTTGATCGCGCCGAACTTGCCCTTACGAGCAGTGTAGCCATACTTGCGCAGACGGTTCTCCTTCTTTGCGGTGGCGTGCTTCTTTGCAGAAACGATACGTCCATGCTTGTTAAAGATAAGCTCGGACCTCGTGAGACCACCAGGGGTTTTGTAAGCGGTTCCGTGCCAAACCTGGGCGCGGGAACCTTCCAACATTTCGTATGCTTTGCCGTGAACGTGGTACTTCCCGTCATGGCCGCGATCCAGTCGTTTCACCATTTTACTAAAATTGCTGTTATAATAAATGATTAGAAAAAAATGACAACTCTGAGGGTTAGAAAGAATTTGTGATTGATGCACCAAACCCGCCAGGAGCTCCCGACCATCGACCAAACCGGTTGAGATTATTCACGGCATATACCTTTTTGACGTTTTTGGTTTCACTTGCAATCCGGACGGTTTGCGCATAAAGCATTTTTTTCGTCATACTGGTATTATTTGTCGATGTTACCATTCCCGCGTTGAGTGTTCCGAGCGACGGACATTTATAATAAGGGGTCCTTGCATCATTTACTACGGTAGGGTTGCCAGATGCGTCGTACTGAACGAGTGCATTCCCGACACGAAAGATGTCACTACAAGTAAGACCCGTACCATAACTGGTACGATATCGTCGTGCTGCTGCCATAATGTTACATACTCGCCGTAAAATAAAATTGAAAGCAAGTTAAACCTTTCATTATAATATACAGTACATTCATTCGGACAAGTGTTTCAATATGCCACCCAAAGTTACTTCTAAATCTACTGGCGGAGAGGGGTCTGAAGACTTGCAGAAATATCAAAAAATGACGGATCTCGAACACATTCTTAAGAAACCGGACACGTATATTGGAACGATCGAACGAACGGACATGGTGGAATATGTGATGGACGCCGCTGGTGCTGCCACTGCCGCTGCCGAAGCTGGACCGGGAGAAGCAGCAGCATCACCGGCAGTATTGCCCCGTCTCACCCGCCGCAACATCACCTACATTCCCGGTCTATACAAGCTCTTCGATGAAGGCATGGTGAACATGCGCGATCATGTCGTCCGTCAAGCCCAAGCTGTCGCGGATAGCAAACCCGACGCACTCCCAGTGACTACCCTCGAAGTAGAAATCGACCCAGCTGACGGCACAATTCACATGACAAACGACGGCAACGGAATTGATGTCGCCCAGCACCCCGAACATAAACTCTGGATTCCGGAAATGATTTTCGGCCATCTTCGTACTTCCACGAACTACGATGAAAATAAGAAGGAGAAAATCGTTGGCGGGAAGAATGGATTCGGATTCAAGCTTGTTCTCATTTGGTCGGTTTGGGGTCGTGTGGAGACGGTCGATCACGTCCGCGGCCTCAAATACTGCCAGGAGTTCAGGAAGAACCTCTCTGAAATCGTGCCTCCCGTCATCACCAAATCCAAGGTGAAGCCATATACGCGCGTCAGTTTTCGCCCCGATTACGCGCGTTTCGGTCTCCTTACCAACAATCTCACGCCCGACATGGCCGCGCTTTTCCTAAAACGAACCTACGATATTGCCGCCGTGACGGATAAAACCGTGAAAGTGAAATACAATGGCTCGCTCATTCCAGTACGCCATTTCCAGCAGTACGTCGATCTCTACATTGGCGCGAAGGGTGGTGAAAGCGGCGTCAAGCGCATCTACGAGAACCCTGACCCGCGCTGGGAGTACGTTGTCTGTCTCACTACCACCGACGAATTTGCACACATCAGTTTCGTCAATGGGATCTACACTCCGAGGGGTGGCAAACATGTCGAGTACATCACCAATCAAATTGTGCGCAAGTTGGCGGAACTCATCAAGAAGAAGAAGAAGGTCGACGTGAAACCCAATACCATCAAGGAGCAGTTGATGATCTTCTTGCGATGTGATATAGAGAATCCGTCATTTTCGAGTCAAACCAAAGACGAGCTTGGCACCGCCGTCGCGAACTTCGGGTCAACGTGCAAAGTCAGCGACGAATTCATCGAGAAACTCGCGAAGCTGGGCGTGATGGATACCGCATGTGAACTGACTCAAGTCAAGGACACGAAAGCCGCGAAAAAGACCGATGGCGCGAAAACCCGAACGATCCGCGGAATTCCTAAACTCGTGGACGCCAATTATGCAGGGTCTCCTGACAAATCCGCGCAGTGTACGATCATTCTGTGTGAGGGTGATTCAGCAAAGGCCGGTATCATCAGTGGTCTCAGTAAAGAAGACAGGAACTTTATCGGGGTCTACCCGATGAAAGGTAAGTTATTCAATGTGCACGGTGAGACGACGAAACGCATTTCGGAAAACCGCGAGATCGCGGAGATCAAACAGATTCTCGGTCTTGAAACTGGGAAGATCTATACCGCAGCAGATGTTGCCGCGAAGTTGCGTTATGGCAGAGTGCTTTTCATGACGGATCAGGATTTGGATGGCGCACATATTCAAGGTCTCGGAATCAACCTCTTTCAAACCGAGTGGCCGTCACTGACGAAGATTCCTGGTTTCATCGGGTTCATGAATACACCGATATTGAAAGCCAGACGCGGTGCACAGGAGGTTCTCTTCTACAATGACGGCGAGTTTGAGAAGTGGAAGAAACAGTTCAAAGACGCGGTGATCCCTGCGAGTTGGAACATGAAATATTATAAAGGTTTGGGTACCAGCACTGGGAAGGAGTTCAAAGAATACTTCGAGCATAAGAAGATGGTGAGCTTCGTGCATACTGGCAAAGAAAGCGATGATCACCTGGATATGGCTTTCAATAAGAAACGGTCCGATGACCGTAAAGATTGGTTGGCGAACTATTCGCGCGAGGCATATTTAGACACATCAAAACCGGAAATCCCTTATGAGGAATTCATTGATCGTGGTCTCATCCACTTCTCCATCTACGACAATGAGCGTTCGATCCCGAATCTGATGGATGGTCTGAAGATATCGTTGCGTAAGATTCTGTATGCGGCATTCAAGAAGGGTGGACTAAAAAGCGAGATCAAGGTTGCGCAATTCAGCGGTTATGTCTCTGAGCATTCAGGGTACCACCATGGCGAGGCGAGTCTAAATGCTGCGATTGTAGGAATGGCGCAGAACTTCGTTGGTAGTAACAATATCAACCTGTTTGAGCCGAACGGTCAGTTTGGGACCAGACTCAAAGGAGGTGAAGATTCTGCGAGCGAAAGGTATATATTTACGCAACTCAACCGACTCACGCGACTCATCTTTCGTCAAGAAGACGATGCAGTGTTGTCCTATATCGATGATGACGGACAGCTGGTAGAACCGATGTACTATGCACCCGCGATCCCGATGATACTTGTCAACGGAAGCAAAGGAATTGGAACTGGATTTAGTACAGATGTCATGCCACATAATCCGCTTCAGATCATCGCATACATTCGTGCGATGCTGAGGGAGACAAGCGTCGGTGACCGTCCTACCATTGAGCCGTACTTCAAAGGGTTCAAAGGAACCATCAAGAATATATCATCATCTGAATCACTGCCGAAATACCTCATCAAAGGCACCTACGAAATCATCGCTGACCGTAAAGTCCGCATCACCGAACTTCCGATTGGAACGTGGACAGATGATTATAAACAGTTCCTGGAGAAACTCATGGAAGCACCTGCCGTCGCGGACAAGGACAAGGACAAGTCAGCAGCCAGCAGCGCACCCGTCCTGAAAGAGTATACGGACATGTCGACGGATACAGTTGTGGATATCACAGTGACGTTTCATCCATCTTACCCGCATACACCGAAGGATCTGGCCGCTGCGATTGTAGACGCGGAAGCAGGAACAAACAAACTCGAGAAGCTTCTTGGTTTATTTACGACACAAGCCACAACAAACATGAACCTCTTCGACGCGCATGAAAAACTGCGGAAATACGCGACGATCTATGATATTATCGAGGACTATTACGCAGAACGTCTTGCGTTATACGCCAAGCGCAAGGCGGCGATGCTTGCACAACTCGCGAATGAACTGCGTGTCCTCAGTAACCGCGCCAAGTATATCCAGGAAGTCCTCGACGACAAGTTGGAGCTTCGCAGACAGACAAAGGAGGCGATCTTTGCAAAGATGACCGAGCACGGTTACGAACACATTGACGGCGACACCGAGTTCAAGTACCTCTTGAAAATGCCGATGGATAGTGTGACGGATGAGAATGTCCGGCATCTCCTCGCAGATCGTGACACCAAGCGAGCGCAACATCAGGCACTTCACGATACATCGATTGAGACGTTATGGACGCGTGACTTGGATGAATTGGAGGTTGAATATAAGAAGTGGGTGGATGCGTCGGTGGTGGCGGCTGCGGCGAGTGCGGCTGGTGGCGGCGCCAAAGCGGCGGGAGGCGGCGCTGTAGCAACCAAGAAGAAGATGGTTGTGAAGAAGACGTAGTAATTCATAAGTAGACAGGTATAAAGAATCGTAACGAATAATAATAAATTTAATTTTTTATTATTCATGTCATTCGCCCCCTCCCTAGAATTAGAACCACGGCTTCAGCTCCAGTGTCTTATGCTTGTAGTCAGAGAAGTTCGGGCGTGCAATTGGCGTGTACATGTTGCTCACATCACGCTTGTACTGTATGTAGCCTTCTGCCTCACCGTGAATACGAGGAACACAGTAATCAGCGACTAACTTATTCAACTCGATAATCTGCTCACGAATATCAATTGGAGAGTTCGTAGAGTTCTGCAAGTAAATCGTACGCATGATGATACGTAAGGTATCGCAGTCTTGTTCGCCAATCACATAGGTTCCGCGTGATCTCAAATATACACCTGCGCGAATCGCATTTTGAACAATCTGCATATTTTCTTTGCTAAAGAAGGCGTTCGAAAGCGGAGAATCCTCCCAAATTCCGTTCAAAGCATCACGGTAGGTCACGCATTGATGAACCGGGTTCTTATCATAAAGCGCAAACTGGTCCTGCACAGACGGAGACACGATGTCCAATCGGCCATTTTTAGGTTGACCAATAAATGTTTCTTCAGGAAATGTGCGATAATCAAAACGATTCATTATATTATTCTGTATATTATATAGAATATCGTATATTTAATAATTATACACGAATGGATTTCATATCGTCCAGTAAAAATACCGGAAGTTCGGCATTAGGAAGCTCATCCTCTGGATCGGGTGATAGTGGCGGAGGTGGAATGTTTAGCGGATTTTTCAACTTGTCAATTCAAAAAATGGTTCTCTTGTTAGCAATTATCGCATTTTTCATATCGGTTGGAACGGTCGCGATTTTACTCTGGAAGTCAAAGAGTACGCAAAAATGGCCTCCTGAGATCTCGAAATGCCCTGATCGTATGGACTATGATGAAGCGAAAAAGGAATGCGTGGACAATTACGGATTATGGAATGATACCAAGAAAATCACTCCTGAATCGACCGATTGTGCTAATTTTAGTGCATACAAGGAACTTAAATATGACAGTAAAGGGCTTACGGGTGGTGATAATCCGTATGTTCCATGGGAAGGTGTATTTGATGGCGCAAAGTCACGTGCAAGTTCGCTGAAGTGCGTGTCTTAAATATATAACATAAAGTACCATTGTTGGTAGCTTATGTTATACATGATTAATTGCGGTGCGGTGCGGTGCGGTGCGGTGCGGTGCGATTGACCGTACTTACATATGAAAAGTCCCAGGTGAAGCGCCGGATGCCTATCTGGCAACTGCTGGAAGAGAATCCGATGGTGCTCCAACTCCAAATGTGCCGGCCTTCATGTTGCTTGTTACGCACATTGAGTAGAACAAACGTGACTGGAAGTACATCAATCCGTACACCAGAATCATCAAGAATGAATACATTCCACTCATAAATGTAATTTTTCCCCTAAATAATAAGACAAGTGATGATAAGAAGCCCAAACTAGCAACCGCCAAAAATATAAAATTCACGACAGTAAGCCAGTAAAAAAGCAAGCAATAGTCCTTATCGAGAGGCGCGAACAGCTGTTGAATTGCGTCCATTTTCTGAATATACCCAGTTATAATATATAAAAACAAAAAAAGGTATTCAAATAGTGTCTAAACTGTTATTTCACAATAAATGGAAGTCTCAAAATCAATGAACTATACACCTTTTCTTGGAAGAGAATCCATCTATAATAACATCCGGGACTTCCTTGCCTCCTTTCAAAAGAACAAGTCCGATCTTACGTTCAAGCGCGGAGTATATATTTATGGCGCACCCGGAACAGGTAAAACCGAGTTCGTCATTCGATTACTGAAAGAGTTGAATTACGATATGGTAAAATATGACGCAGGAGATATACGTAACAAATCCATCATTGACTCTATCACGCAACACAATATCTCCGATAAAAACATTATGTCAATTTTCCAGCGTAAAGTTCGAAAGATCGTGGTGGTCATGGATGAACTTGACGGAATGAATAATGGTGATAAAGGCGGAATTACGTCACTTATCAAACTGATTCGGCCAAAAAAAACGAAGAAACAGAAACAAGAAGAAATCACGATGAATCCGATTATATGTATTGGAAACTACCATATCGACAAGAAGATCAAAGAGCTAATGAAGGTGTGTTATGTCTACGAGTTAAAAACCCCAACACCGGTACAAATGGCGCAAATCATCGATATTACAATGGGGTCAACCGTTGAAGCGAGTATGCGAAAAAACATTATAACCTTTGTTCAAGGCAATCTTCGAAAGCTTGATGCCGTTGCCGAGATGAGTCGCAAATCCAATAGCATTCTTGCAAACAATATTCTTCACGCAATATTTCAGCCAAAGACGTACAATGAAGACATCAAAAAGATTACTGAAAAACTCATGAATACAGAGTACCCTATCTCTGACCACAATGTTCTCATCAATGAAACCGACAGAACCACGATTGGACTGTTATGGCACGAGAACGTCATTGATGTCTTGGAGAAAATACCGATTGAGATTTCGGCCCCCTTCTACAAGCTCGTACTTGATAATATCTGTCAAGCAGACTACTTTGACCGAATTACATTTCAGAACCAGATTTGGCTATTCAATGAGTTATCATCATTGATCAAAACATTCTACAACCATTACTTGTATCATAAGACGTTTCCAAAGAAGGCGCGGTTTCATCCAACCGAAGTAAGGTTTACCAAGGTACTTACGAAATACAGTACGGAGTACAATAACCAGTTATTCATACAAAATTTGTGTATGCAGTTATCCATGGATCAGAAAGACTTATTCGCCTTTTTCCTGACACTCAAAAAACAGTACTCAGAAGATGAAATTCCGAAAATACTAGAAATGTATGAAATTACAAAACTGGATGTGAACCGAATCTACCGTTATTTAGATAAATATATGGAGAAAATTGACCCAAATATGAATGTTCCGGGAGTTGGGTGTGAAAATGAATTAGAAACGTTGGATGGTATCTAGGTTCGTGCGTTTGAATAAACCCAAAAAGATATAAGGATTATTTAGAACGAAATACAATGGGCGCGTCAATATCACTTGATTCCAAATACCGTTTGATTTTAACAACGGAGATCGAATGTATTTCTGCAAATGCAAAGTTGCCGTCGTCCTCGAGCAGCGGTGGTAGTGGACATAAGAAGAAACATCATAAGAAACATGAGAGCGACAGCGGTAGTGATAGCGACGGCAGTAAGAGCGACGGCAGTAGGAGCGACGGCAGTAGGAGTGGCAGCGGCAGTGGCAGTGGAAGCAGCAGTGGCAGTGATAGCGACGACGATAAGACGTACACCGTGAAACTCACTCCCGAGATCATCAGCTATATTCGAAGTTTTATTCGTAAAAACGAATTCTTGGATGAGTTCGACTTGATCACCGAGATTGAGCTTGATAAGTATGACCATGCACCAGGTTCAGCATTGGTGTTCAACTCGGATTCCATTGTATTCATGACAAATAATCAGACCTTGGAGGCGGTTGGTGAATGGGAGTACATTGAACCAGAAAAACCGGTGTCGTCAAGTAAGTCAAAGAGTAAAGGCGGACGTGACCGTCGTCGCAAGGATGAGAGTGATGATGATCGCAGTGATGACAGTAATGACCACCATCGCGAAGGTAAGCGCAGCCAGTACAAAACGAAGGATGATGATCTTCCAGTTGGTGAGATTGAGAACATTCTTACTGAAAAGTTCCAGGAGTACAATAAGACGCGCGAATTTGTTATTCGTGAATCCAAGAATAGCTTCCTTGTCATGCTGATTAAGTCAGTGGAACTTGTTAAAGCATAAAATACGTAATATCGTATCGATTCATTATACGATATTCCGTGATTAAACATAAATTGTCTCGGGTAGATCTTGACCCGCACTATTCCCCCCACTCCCGCTCCGTCCTTCGTTACGTTGAAGCAGCAGATCATACTTCGCTTGAAGTATACGATTTGCTTCTTTAAGTTGCATAACCTCTTTGTTCCTTTCATCTACGTCTTTTTGCAATTGTTGAATGATTTGAACAACTTGTTCGTTATTCAGTGCCACCGGTTGTTGACCGGGTTGCTGTAAAATAATTTGACCTCCAGGACCGCCGCCACCACCGGCCGCTCCTGCAGCCGCAGCATTTTCCGCCATTTTCGCGCGTTCTTTTTCAAGCTGAAGTGTTTGTGCGATTACGTCTGGCTTCATTTCCGGGCGCCCCGGTGCGTAATCCGTGAGTAGTTTCTCCAACTCCACCATATAAAATCTGCGAAGCGTGTTGTCCTTGATAAAATCCATCACTTTTTTCGGAGAATCACGCACTACATCCGGGTTTGCATTTACAAGAAGTTTACGTTTATCAAATGTATTATGCTCATGTGAAAACACAAGAATCACCTTCATTGGATCCAATTGAACGAAGGGGACGGTATAATCTTTCAAAAATGCGCGCTCTTCGGCCAAGCATGCGTCATCGTTGTATCGATGTTGTTTAAGAAGTTTGCGTTTGAATGCGAATGTTCCAGCGGTTGCATGATTCGGTCCATACGGTCCAAACTTCTTCATCTGCCCGATATGTTTGAAATAAATATATATTTCGCTTGAACCTGCACATAGTGCGTCGGGGTGTGTCATCAACATATGAACCGCATGAGAAACACGTTGTGGAGGATAATAGTCGTCGTCATCCATATAAACGAGAATCTCTCCGCGTGACTTTTCATGCAGTAAGTTTCTCTTTTTTCCCAGTGTCATTTTTGTATCGTATTTAAAGTATTTCACGCGGGGATGTGATGCCACAAGATCTTCAATCGGATCTGTACCGTCATCAATGATGATCCATTCCATTCTGTCTTGTGGATAATCTTGATTATTGAAACAAGTAATCATCGCATTTATAAATGGGCGGCGGTTGAAGGTTGGGGTGCAAACGCTGACAAAAGGGTACGCTTTGAAATACTCGGGTGTTGACTTTTCAGGAATGCCGACTCTTCCTGGTGCTGCAATGGCTCCCGTATTGCCTGACTTTTTTTTACCCATACGGTCCTTTATGCGTTATCCGTTGTCGGTTGTCGTATAAATATATTACTTTATACGACAAATTGTTTATGTTGTTTCTATCCACTCCAGTTCTTCAACGTGTCTACGAATTCCATGATACCCTGCCAATAATGCGTTAAATACAACACGAGTAACATAAGGATCACAATTGCCGCGACATTTAGATCAAGATACTCGAATGCATAAAACATCAGTGTTAGATTGAAGAAGAAGAATATGATCGGTACATGTTTTGCGTAGAGTTCGCGATATTCGTCCCACTGGAATAAGGGGTATATAAAGAATGTGCCGATAAACTGGAAGAGTTGAACGAAGAATGAGATGACAGGGAAAATACCGAATCCAAATGCCGTGAATAATGACCAGAGAGAACCGCCAATAAACTCTTTCCGATTATCAGTTTGATTCAAAACCATACCGATTACCGTTGTAAAGAATGGTCCACCCATCAACATAAACCCACCAAGTAAAATAAGAACAAACGGCATTAGAATAAAAATCAATGGTGAAACGACTTTGTATAATTCTTTGGGGATGTTTTGGTAAATTTTGGTAATGTATCCAAAGAGCGCCAATAACATTGCGCGGTCAGATGAGAATGAAAAGATGTATGCGTTGTTCACCCATTGTTTGAAACGTGCCTTGATGAAATCCCAATTGAGAAGATTTACCTTGGTGATGCCTTCATCTACGCTTTCTTTTATCATATCCACTTCTTCTTTTGATAGACAAAACCACTTGAATACGTATGTATCGAGAAGAATTGCCGCTTTCAAGTACAACTTTTCAGGAGTTTCTAACTTTGGATTATCAGCGATCCCGCCGAATTTATCGTCACACTCTTTTTCACATGCGCTGTATTCGTCTGTATAACAATATGGCCAACCATCACGTTCAGTAGGGAACAATTTTTCAAGATAAAGGCTATTGTTCTTTATACTTTCTGGGTTACAGTAAAAAAGAATGTTGACAGATACGATAGAAATAATCAATGTTTCAATGAAGAGTGCAAGAATACTAAGACCAAACTCTTTGAGTGCAGCAAGATCAAATAATGATTTTGGTTTGGCCTTTTCTTTTGGTTTCTCATCTTCACCGTCTTTGCCGTCTTTGCCGTCTTTGCCGTCTTCGCCTTCGTCTTTGCCGTCTTTGCCGTCTTCGCCTTCGCCTTCGTCTTCTCCGTCGCCTTCGTCTTTATCGCCTCCGAATACTCCACCTACTTTGCTAAAAGTGCCGCCGCCTTCTTCCTCGTCGCCGCCTTCTTCCTCGGTATCTTTCTTTTCTTCATCCTCGTCGTCTGCCATTGTATACGTCAGGAGTTATATATACGAGAGAATATTATCACAACCACTTATCGCGCATACATTAAACCGCAATTCCCCGACGTGAATGTTAATATGTTGTATCGTTCTTCGATGAGGTGAAAATCATAACTATAAAGATAAATATTTACATTTGGTTTATTCATACCGATAATCTCTCGAGTATTCGGATTGCAAATCACTTTAACTTCGGCAGCGGTATCCAATGGCGGATAAATCGTCGAGACTTCGAGTTCAATTTGGTTAAACTTACTCATATTGATCGCTCCGCTAGGTTGAAGGTCAAATGGATCTGAATTCAAACAAAAGTTGTAACAGTAAATACCAGGTTTTGCATTTCCACGTGTGCGTGTATATTTTTCAACATAATTATAAATGCCTGCGTCCAGTAAATTCTCTCGATACTTCCCATTCAAAGATATTCCGAGCATCTGTAAAATGTCGCGTTCATTCTCCGCCTGAAAGTCGCCGGTAATATGAAGGCCAGTAAGACGTTTATCGCGTGGATTAATTCCCGGTCCAATCCCATTTTTCGGACCATTTTTATCAAGATAGTAACGGTCATGAATAAAGTCAGGTCGGTTTCTCCATGCTTGCGTTTGAAGATCACTCGTTGCCGTAACCACTTCACTAAACAACGATGGCCGCCAATCATCATCGATCGGTGCTGGAATGATGTCATATGGGAGATAGTTATACGGCCAGTTCGTATAGTTGCTCCATTCATTACGTAGATTGACATCGCTGCGTTGAAAGAACATTGTCCATGATGACACCATTCCCATCGAGTTCTCTATTTTGAGCTTCCGGCTTCCAGTAACATCATTGAATGTCCAGTCATAGTACGACTTGATCAAGTACTTTTGTTGGTTCGCTGCGAAGACTTTGGATTCATCATCCGAGAGAAAGCAATATGTCGCCATGAGATGTACATCGGCATTCCAGTCGGTTCGAAGACTTTGGTAGGTATTCATCGAGAGATCGATACTTGGAGGCGGGTATAAAAACCGCCATAACTGATGATGCGGGTTGGTAAAGTCGGGTTGAATCACTGGCCAAAAGTTGGCGGGGTCCGTGACATCACGAATGGTAAACAGTTCTTTCACCGAACGTAATGTAACGTCGATCTGAAGTTGATTGTATTGAAGACAAACAAGCGGAAACGCCATTTTCGAAGAAAGTGTAAACCACGCATTGATTGGAATGTATATTTTTCTTCCGCGAATCGACGGTTCTGCGCCAGCGGAGTTGCTTGTCCGGTATGCATTGGGGTATTGATTGAGGCGCGCACCTGAACATCCAGGATTGTACAACTCTGGGACATGACCGGTCATCTGGTTATACAGTTCACGTTTATTTGCATCCAAGTCACGTTCTACGATTGCCATTAAATTATTTCCAGTAAACCGTTGAAGCGTCATTCCACCGACGGATATCACGATTTCCTTCACCATTTGTGTTCCTAAGTTCTCGATCCACCGAAATTCATACGGCGCCCACATGTCTTCTGCACGTGCAGGTGGATATATGGGGCTCCAAATCGACGGTAATGTTACACAAATATACGTATCCATAAGTAGCTCTGCATATCTCGGTATATAAAATGTAAATTTGGATTCTTCTGTAAGACGCAGCTTCTTTTGACCGTCAAAATCAATTCTAAACTTTTGAAGACCGAAATTCGTATATTTAAGATAGGTGCTTTTGAAAAATGACTTCTTAGGGTTTCCATTTAAAATCACATTTTGATTGCCAGTAGCAATCAGGTTTAAAAGTCCACCTGTCATTTAGTATTTTAGTATTCTATTGGTTGATACTTCTACTTGTATTAACTTTATATAAAAATCACTCGTATATTTATATAGTCGTAGTATAAAAGTAATTGTATATTACTATTACATCGTGATAATGAAAGAATATAGAGTAGAATTTTTGTTTGTCGGTTTTATTATTCTAGGTCTGGCAATATGGAAGATATCTGAACTTGTTAAAACACGATGTGAGCAAAAGCATATACGAGAAGGACTTTCGAATAATACTAAGAATACGGGGACAACGGCAAATCCAGCCCCCGCCCCCGCCCCCGCAGGCGGTTCATCCGATCCGGCAACACAAAAAGTTCTTGCAGAAGCTAAGAAAATCATCGACAAAAAGAAAACCGAACCGCTTTCCACGGAACAGTTTACAACATACACATCACAGCATGAAATGACGATTCATCAGCGTCAAAAGGCCGCAACTGCATTAGACACAGGAATAGGATTACCCATACTTCCCGTGCCAATTGTAAACGACACCATCGCTGAGACGGCTGCTCCTGTTTCATCCTCCATCAAAGAAGGGATGGAAAACGAGAACCCCGATGCAGATTCGAAAGAAGTCATCGACAGAAACTTAACATCCATCAACGCGAATGACAGTCAGTCAAAGTTCAAGTTGCGCGATTATTACATTAAAGCTGCATACAATGCATTCAACCCGGACAAGTTTAAGAATTCGAATGTTAGTATGGAGGCGCTTCTCTATGTGATCGCAAGAGGATGTCGCTTCATCGACTTTGAGGTGTTTTCGGTTGAAAACGAGCCTGTAATCGCGTCATCGTCTGTGAATTCATTCAACTACAAAGAAACATACAACCATATTCCAGTGTCAGATGCGTTCGAAGTTCTAGGCAGCTATGTATTTTCTGGTTCAAAATGCCCCAATCCAGGCGATCCATTTATTATTCACATGCGTATCATGTCGAAAAATATTACAATGTACGACAAGCTCGCAAAAATAATTTCACAGAGCAAGTCAGTCGCCCGATACTTACTGGGTCCAAAATATGGACGCGAATACCAGTCCAAAGATTTAGGCAACGAGGATCTTCTTGACTTCAAAGGAAAAATCATATTGATTGTAGATGGAACGAACCCGATCTATCGAAAAACCAAGTTGTTTGAATTGGTGAATATGAGTTCAAAGTCGTTTTTTCTATCGAAGTATACGTATTTTGGAGTGAAAAATGTGGGTGATCCGCAAACATTCAAAGATGCAAACAAGAAAAATATGTGTCTGGTTCTTCCTGAGAAAGGTGGTCGACCCATCAACGATGGGCATAACGGACCTTTTACGTGGGGTTGTCAAATCGCCGCGATGTGTTTCCAGGAGGAAGTTCGCGATGAAAAACTGAAAGCGTATGAGGATAAATTTGCGTCAGTTGGGTATGCATTTATTCTCAAACCAGAGGATTTGCGTTATGTACAGATTGTTATTCCTCCTCCCAAACCGCCCAATCCCAAGGCGTCGATGGAAGCGCGACCTGCAGAGGCGGCTGGAGGTGTCAAACTCACGATATAAATACTCGGATTCCCATAAATTATCTAATGATATGATAGGATTATCATATTATTAATATTATTAATATTATTAATTTAAATGCCGCATAATTACCACAGCCACGCACGAGGTGATACGAGTGCAGATGTTTCGTATGATGAAAAAGAACTCGAGATTCTGCGCGAAGCAGTTGACCTCGTTGAAAAAAAGAAGGGTGAAGCGGTTACACATGACCCAAAAGTGAAAAAAATCATCTCGATTGTCGAAGAATTCATTGCAAACAAGAAACTCGTTTGTTATGGTGGAACTGCAATCAATAACATTTTGCCGGAAGATGCTCAGTTTTACAACAAAGACCTTGAGCTCCCAGATTATGATTTCTATTCAGATAATGCGTTGGATCATGCGAAAGAACTCGCGGATATTTATTACAAGGCTGGATACGAAGATGTTGAAGCAAAATCTGGTGTTCATCATGGAACATATAAGGTCTTCGTGAATTTCACGGGTATCGCTGATATTACACAAATGGAGCCTGCATTATTCAAAGCAATCTCTCGAGATGCGGTTATAAAACAAGGAATCCGTTATGCTCCGCCAGACTTTCTTCGTATGGCGATGTATCTCGAACTCTCGCGTCCAGACGGCGATGTCTCGCGATGGGAGAAGGTTCAAAAACGATTGACTCTTTTGAACAATCATTACCCGTTGAAAGGGTATAACTGTGATAAGATTGAATACCAACGTGGGTTTGACGGTGCAACAAAATCAAATACGGGAGAGATCAGTGTTTCGAAGACTCGGTCGCGGTCGAAGTCCCAGTCACGGTCCAAGTCCCGGTCGAAGTCGAAGTCCGTAAAACGAGGCGGTGGGAGAAGTGTACAAGCCCTCAAACGTAAAGCGATCGGCGGTATCATTCGGAAATACCATCATCTAGGCGGATATTTGAAGCACTTGTATTTCAACGTTCCATCGCATGAAGAAACAGTTGGAGACTTTAAGTACCATGTTGAAGAAGACAAACTGACAAAACGGTTTCGTTTGATGGCAACATATGAACGCTTACTTGGAAAAGACGATGAATTCGTATTGTATTCTATGAAGAAACGTGACCTGGATGATGACGCGACACCGAGCAAGAGCCCGAGCGCGAGCGCGAGCAGGAAGAGGACTCCGAGTCCGAGCCCGAGTCGAAGCAGGACTCCGAGCCCGAGCGCGAGCAAGAGCAAGAGCAGGAGCCCGAGTCCAACGTATTCCATGAGCAAGTCTAGTCTTTCATATTCAAGCAACCGAGAGAAAGAGTTGGCTGAATCGGATGTGTATCATATTGTTCGTAGTGTATTCATTAAAAATCGCGCAGTATTTTTTGGAGGGTATGCAAATCTATTGTATTCTAGGTACATGCCCAAACGCCAGCGTCGTATTGTCCAGAAAATCCCCGATTTCGATGTTCTCTCAGAAAACCCGCGCGACCTTTGTGAAGCGGTTGTCCGTGAACTCACCGCGCATAAATATACAAATGTCAAATATACCAAACACGCCGGAGTTGGCGAGGTCATTTCCGAGCACTATGATATTCGCATCGGCGATGAAGTGGTAGCGTTCCTGTATAAACCGCTTGCATGTCACAGTTACAATACAATAAGGATCGACAACGAATCGATTCGTATTGCTACCATTGATACGATGTTGAGCTTCTATCTGGCGTTCATTTACGCTAATCGCGTATATTATGACATCAACCGCATCTTGTGTATGTCACAGTTTCTCTTTGATGTTCAGCAACATAACCGGTTGAAACAAACCGGGCTACTGAAACGATTCAGTATCAACTGTTATGGAAAACAGCCGACATTAGAATCGATGCGTTTCGAGAAAACGGAAAAATACGAAGAACTCAAGGGAAAACGTGGAACACGCGAGTTTGAAGAGTGGTTCTTACGGTATATTCCGTATGAACATGCTGGAAAGAAAAAGGCATCTAAGACTCGCAAGCGCAAGAATAATTAAAATCCTTCACCTAATTTATTCAATACTTTCATAATGACGAAGAATATCAGTGCAAACATCGCGCTTGTCGCGGTTAATCCGATCATTTTGAAGTTTCCATCCTCTCCAAACAACGAGGGCAGGAAGTGGAGAAGTTGTGCGCGAAAAATAGGCATCTGGAATATAAAGTACATAACGCCAACAAGAATCGGCATTTGAATATCGTAATAAATCGCTTCCAGGGTGTCTAATTGGTTGGACTCACGTGCATTCGCACGTACAATACTCTCCATGGATGTATGGTCTTTGATGTAATCAACACTGCTGTCGCCTTCACCACCACCGTCGGAAAAATGTACCGACTTTGGTTGAGGTACATAATTCGGCCGTGCTTGCTCATCATGCGTTATTGCATTCAGGTTCATCGGAATATCTCTCGTAGGTATCATTGTCATTCCATTTGCGCTGGCGCGTTGAACTCCTTGAATCACTTCGTTCATGACATTTCCGGGAATATGTGCTGGTCCTTGTTCTACATTCGGAGAGTAGATAAGAGGCGCACCATTGTTTCCGAATCCGGAGCCGGAACTTGGTGTTTGACTACTCAATGGAAGATCATCGATGCTCGTTGTGTCGTTCATTGCTAAAGAATATCTATATTCTTGATGTGGATATACATATTCTAATATTGAAGAGAAGCATTTTTACACGCATTCGCGCCTTCTTGCGTCGTTGCGTCATTGCGTCGCACTAATTGATCTTAACTTCTTTCTTATTCGGGTCACATTTCACAGCATTTGTCTTGTATTGATAACATTTATTGTCCAACTTATAGGTGTCATTCTCTAATTCCTTAAGAGGCGGTGCACGAAACCGAATACAAGACCGGTCTTTACAAACCTTTCGAAATAGTGATGCAATTCCCAGTCCTAAAACAATCGACATAATAATACGCCCAGTATCTGTATGAAGCAGCCGTTGAAACCCCATCTTTACTTTGAGATACTCTAATATATACAGATATAAATTAGAATGATACGTACATTTATTAACCATATACTGGAGGAAAGGGGCGACCTTTTCCACCACCGCTACCGCCGCTACCGCCGCTACCGATAACTGGTAAAGGTAAGCTTGTGTATGGATATGGTGGTTTCGCACCTACAGACGGCATACTCATCAACTTCGTATCTGGTTTACCAAACACATTCATCTTGCAGCGATCATTCGTGCAGGTGACCGAAAAACTGATGGGTGTCGTCGCGGTTTCGCATAAAGGAGTAGATGACATCGTTTTCAAAATTGTTATAATATCAACATGGAAAATATGTTTAATACCGATTACTGTACTGGGATCTTTTTCACCGTTCCTTTGGCTTTATCGCATGGAACTTCTTTCGCCTTGAACGAAAAACAGTTATCCGCGTGGTCTTTAAATTGAAAATTGCGAAGATTGTCGGGAGTTGGGTACACATAAATAATCTTAGGATTGGGAACCGAGATGTATACATAAAATAGACCCACGGCGAGACTTACGATAAACACTGGAAGAGAAATATGTTCGAATAGGTTAAACATCGTCGCAATAATATACCTATATACTATTGCGATAATAAGATGATTATGCACGTTTTACTGGTGCTGATGCCGGTGCTACAACTGCACCGACTGGCTTGCTAATAACACGGTTATCCGCGATCCATTTCGGCATAATCACTGGCATATACAGTTCGTGATAACTGTATCGTTTTTGCGAGAGATTGAATTCGCGATCATTGTACATCTGAACGAGCGCGCCGTTTGCGTTTTCTGTGGTCTCCACCTGCGAGTAGATATACTTCGTCTCTCGAAGCTTCATATACGCTGGCTCAATATCCGTCTGATACAACACCAATATATCATCAATGATGCTTCGATTCTTCCATTCTGAGTCACGGAACTCGGTCATATACGCCTTAATTTGCGCCACTTTTTCAGAAATTACGCGGGTCATTGTTTCGGTGTCTTTGCGATGGTCATCATTATCCGTCACACTTAAGTAATAACTCCTAAACTCCGCGTACATTGTGAGTTGGTCCTGTAGTTTCTTTTGAACCGCGTCGAATTGTTCAATCAATTCGTCTTCATTGATGAAGCGGAAAAGAAGATCCAGCTTCATCCGGATAATCTCGTCCTTCGTTGCGCGGACCTCTTCGAGAGATTCATTCATCAATGTTTCTAAACTCGCGTATTTTCCGCGGCTGACTTCGATATGAAATCCGCATGGCTGAGAGATATTACCGCAAATTGCCTTGAGTTTACCGTCATTTTCTGTGAAAATCGACCCGCCGTCTTGTTTGCAAACAATACACGCTGGCTTAATCATTGCAAGTCGTTTAGCTTTTTGTTGTGCAGAAAGAGATTTCCAACTGATAACCGGGTCATTTATTAAACGCTGTCGGCGTTTTTCAAGAGCAGAATTATATTTCTCTTTCATCGAGTAGTATCCGTGTATCGCTTCATTGATCTTGACACGCTCTTCTTCTGGAATCAGCTGATAGGGGTAAATCAGTCCACGAAACTCGTTTGGATCATCCGAACGTAATAGATGTTTCTTAAGTGCGTCTTCCTGTTTGCGTGTCAATTCGAGGAGAACACGCGTCGCCTTTTTCAGTGTGTCGCGTGTCTCTTTTTCTTGTCTCTGTTCTGCGATTCGCGACGCGGCCCCGCCGCCTCCCCCGCCGCCGCCATGCTGGTTATTTGCCCGTTCTTGAATTGCTGCATGTAAGTTTTGATATATGGATTCTGATGCCGGTACTGACATTCTATCTGTTATACTATAGTAAGAATCAAATACTCGGAGTTAAACACGCATCGCGAACACCTGCGCGCGTATTCATGTATAGTTTCGTTTCCAGTACTCCTCATCTGGGTTCTTCCATAATGGGAGGTTTGTCAACATTCCCATACCATTTCCGGCAGGATGAATCCGACAGTCCATCGGAATTCCTTTACTTTGAGCATAGTGGCTGGCATTTACCATCTTGAGTTTCGAGAGAATGTACTCTTGCTGTTGCTTCTTTTTTGCTTCGACCTCCTCTGGCGTCGGCTTGCCTTTGTAACGAAGATATAAAAATATGCCTAAAGATATGAAAAATACAAGACCAACTATAAAGTTAAAGTTTTGTGTATAATAGTAGTCTTTCACTCTATGACACTGTTCGAGTGATTTGCTTAAGAAGTACCGTACACCGGGTTCAATCAATGTAGGTGCTGGTGCATTGTCATTCATGACCTGGATGCGATGTGACGACACTTATTATACCATAAAAAAATAACGAAAGAATGGTAACGCACGCGTGAACGCAATACAAATAATCCGTGTATAATGTAGTTACACAAGGATCAATAATGGCAGAGTTGAGTTCATCTGTTGCAATCGGATTTTTTCTAGTTTTATTCGCAGGATATTCTTATTACAAATTCAAGAAAAATGGCGTCTTAAGTGGAGGCATTAATGCAATGTTCTTCGTTGTTCTCGTTACTGGCGAATATTTCATCAATCTTGCAATGTCGAAAGATATATGTGGTTTCGACCAAGAAAAAACAGCGCTTATTGCAACTCTTCTGCCGTGGATTCTCGTTTTAGGCGTGTTAAAGGCAGCGCTTATCGTGTTTCCAGGTTGGCTTACACCATTTAGTAATACATTTGGGTATATTTTTGTTTCCGTTGTAACCGACTTGAAGGATGTATTCAATAATATTTTGACGCCTCAATTTGATTTAGAACCGCCAAAGGACGGCGGTGGCGGCGGACAAAAAGGCGGAGGTGATAGCTCCGGTGGACTTCAAGATAGCGCTGATATTCCGGAAGACAGTGTCAAAAATAAACGCGATATTGGACGTGCTTTAGAGCAAATTTATACAGACCAGTCCATCCTTCTCAATGAACTTAACCTGGATAATTTAGACCGGTTTTGGGACAGTTTCAAAGAGTCGAAACTCATTCGGCCATCTGCTAAGATTGAAGACTTGGAAAAGATACGTAAATTTCTAATGATGAAGACGATTGTTGGTGAATTCATATGGTTAGTACTGTGTGGTATGTTGGTTGTCAGTATAAGCTATAATTACTTACTGAATATGGGTTGCACATTTACTCCTGAACAACAGAAGATACGTGCACAGGTGCTTAAAGAATCCCAGGCAGCAACGAAGAAGAAAGAAGCGGAGGAGAAGAATAAGATCTCAGTTGTCAAGTAAGACTAGACAAAGACCCTAACCGCCGGTAATGAAATATAATAAACAGTAACATAAGACAAAATTCCTAATAAAATAGCAACAAGCCAAATCGGCAGTATTGTTTTGCTTGAATACCCTATCCCAAATTCACGTAAACTTCCGTCCTCATTGTAAAGAAATGATGGATTCATGTATTGGACACTCATAAATACGACGACATAGAGTAAAATGGCGGCACCTGCTAAATTATTTCGGATCGCTGTTTTTAACGTGTTCATTCTGTATTGTAATAGCCGGTCTATTAGTATATTACAATATTAGTTTTACACCGGTTTATTCGTCATCACCGTCGTCTTCGTCTGACTTCTTCTTTTTTGTTGTTTTCTTCTTTTTCTTTCCAGAATCTTCGTCTTCATCGCCACCCGTGTCGTCATCGCCGCCTGCGTCGTCACCACCTGCCTTTTTGTATTGCTTCAATATCTGAAGCCACTGTTTACATAGACAAATGAGATAACTCGACAATTTCTTTACATCATTTCCTTCTAGAGTTTTGTGATTTTTCGTCAACAGGTCCAAATACGTTTCACCGCCTTTTATCGCTTTGCTTATTTTTTCAGATGTCAATTCTTTCATTATTTTTTTTTGATCTTCTTCGCTCGCTTTTTCACCAATAAATGCAATATACAATCCCACACAACCACCAATAAATCTAAAGTTGTTTTCTTGTTTTTCTTTATCTTTTTCTATCTTTTTACCTTCACTTTCGAAATATTCACTTTTTATAACACCTTCGTATGATTCTTTCGCTTTGTCATTTTTGGGTTTATTTCCACCCACATCATCGAATGGCCAATGTTTTTTTGCAACACTTTCAATATTCTTCAATGTCTTTTCTAAACTACCTTTGATATCTTTTTTATCAATCTTCGGCGCTTTGAAGCCCAGTTTATCGCATCCTCCTCCTCCTCGACCACCTTTTGCACCTTCTACAATGTCCTTCGAAATAACGAATGATCCTACTAATACTGCAAAAACAACAAGAATCATTTTGTCATGTTTTTTATAGTACAAGTAAAGCAGGATCACAGAGAGAATAATATAAATTACTATCTTTTGGTTCATCGTCTTATATTATTCAAATACTTTATATTACATGGTTAGTCCCAATCGCCGCCACCACCGCCCCCTCCCGTGCCTGCGCCCGCGCCACCTTCATATCCTTCGCCTTCGTCATCGTGTCGATGCATAAACGCATAGTCATCATCTCCTG
>Ga0194130_10002777_pt1 | contig 24686 bp, 18 predicted proteins | sample TA2KigsurfametaG_FD_160084 | JGI IMG/M metagenome (GOLD analysis project Ga0194130, IMG submission 160084) | Freshwater microbial communities from Lake Tanganyika, Tanzania - TA2015050 Kigoma 12 surface | ecosystem: Environmental > Aquatic > Freshwater > Lake | place: Tanzania: Lake Tanganyika... | reverse complement strand
GACAAAGCCCTCCATGGCCTTTGTCACCTCCGGTCGACCGGTGGGAACGCCGAGGGTTCCCACGGTCGACGGGCGCCGCATCGTGCGGCGGGCTTTCCCGGCGACAAAGCCCTCCATGGCCTTTGTCACCTCCGGTCGACCGGTGGGAACGCCGAGGGTTCCCACGGTCGACGGGCGCCGCATCGTGCGGCGGGCTTTCCCGGCGACAAAGCCCTCCATGGCCTTTGTCACCTCCGGTCGACCGGTGGGAACGCCGAGGGTTCCCACGGTCGACGGGCGCCGCATCGTGCGGCGGGCTTTCCCGGTGACAAAGCCCTCCATGGCCTTTGTCAAAGCGCTTGTCGCCAGCCATCCGGCTTGATGCCGGCGGGAAGTGGCGCCTCGGCTCGGGCTCGACAGAGGGGGGCGCCCCTCGCGCCTTTGCCCTCGCATCGACCCGCAGCACGGGGCGACGGGCCGATGCGAGGGCGACGGCGGAGGGGCTTCGCGGGCCCCGGGGGACGGGAAGGACAGGCGTCGCATTCGGGTGAGTTCCACGGTGCTGGTCTGGGCAAACCGCGCTTCCTCTCCAGCTCGCCATTCAGCCAGTCTGCTGGCCATCCCGCCTGCTGGCCATCCCGCCTGCTGGCCATCCAGCCTGCTGGCCATCCAGCTGGCCTTGCCGCAGCGCCGGGGGGCTCTCTACCTTCCCGCCGCGAATCACCACCGGCGGTTCGCCGTCGGGCGCCCGCATGGGCTTTTCCCGAACCACTCCCGGGAGTCAGACCGCGATGGGCAGGCAGTCACCCGTTTCCGCCGGCGACCACACCGAAGCGGCAAGCGCATGCGACCGCCGCATGGTTCCCGCCGCGCTCGTGCTGTTGGCCGTGGTCCTCCAGACCGGTTGCACGTCGGCGATCACGTCGGCCAGCCTCCGCGAGGCCCTCCGCCAGACCGCGGCGAGCCTCTCGACGACCGATCATGCGTCCGCACCGGAGCCGAGCGAAGAGGGCGACCGGCCGGCGTCGGTCGCCGTCGTCGAAGACGTGATCGAGGAGCCGGTGCCATCGCTCGAGGAGGCGATCGACCGCGCCGTCACGCGCCTGGCCCGTAGCGGCGGCGTCGACGATGCGACGCGGATGGTCCTCATCCAAACGCTCCAAGCCACCCGCCCGCGCGACTGGCCGGCGGTCGTCGACGAGTTCGTCGTGGCGCTCGAGGCCGGCCGCGAGTCGGCCGGTGACGAGGCCCCCGTGGAGACTCCCGCCCCAGTCGAGCCGGCGCCCGCCGTCGAGACGGCGTCCCCTGCCGCGCTCCGCTTCCCCGCCGCCGCGGCAGCACTGGCCGCCCCCGAGCCGGCCGCGGCCGTGGCCGTCAGCGCCGCCCGCCCGATCAACGGTGCCGCACTCTCGATCGTTCCCGACGTCGACCCGATCGAGCCCCCCGATTCCGACGCCGCGACCGAGCCCGCCGCCCCCGCGCCCACGGGGCCGATCGTCCGCAACGCCTGCTTCGCGTCGCGCGTCAAGGCGTGGGGTGTGGTCGACCGCTTCCCGCAGGCGGCGTTCCATCCCGGCCAGGAGCTGCTCGTGTACTTCGAGCTGGAAAACCTCCTCGTCCGCCAGTCGGCCGCCGGCCACACGACCGGTGTCGACACCGCCTTCCGGCTCGTCGCCCCGGACGAGTCGGTGGTCAAGGAGTGGACGTTCTCGCCGCTGGTCGAGACCTGCCACGCGCCGCGCCGCGACTACTTCGTGCGTTACTTCCTCACGATCCCCGACGACATGCCGGCCGGGCAGTACCGCCTCGAGTTCCTCGTCAGCGACACTCTTGGCGGCGGCTCGGCGGAAGAGTCGCTCGACCTCGACGTCATCCCGCGGCGGTAGGAGCCCGTGGAAAAAGTGATCGGCCGCTGGATGCGGCCGACGGCGACCCGGGAAACCCTCGGCGTTTCCCGCGGTCGCTTGAGTGGACAAAGGCCGCGGAGGGCTTTGTCCACGGACAGGTAGGGTCCCGCGGACGGAGCCGGCCCGGGGCGTCGTCTCCGGTCACCGCTTCGGCGCCGGTGCCGGCACCGCTTCGGGCTTCGCCGCCGGCTTGGCCTCGGCGGCCGCGGTGTCGGGGAGGCGCGGGAGCCAGTCGGCACCCAGCGCCAGCGCGGCCGGCGCATCGTCGGCCGGGGGAAACTCGTCGAGCTGGAGGAGATCGGCGATCGTCGCCGCGCCGCGCCAGCGCTCCGCCTGGGCCTCGACGAACGCCAGTTCGGTTTCGGTGAGAATCTTCTGCGCCTGGAGCAGGCTGAGGAACGTCACCTCGCCGCGGGCATAGAGCGTCTGCGTGAGGGCGACGGTCTCGCGGGCCTGGGGCAGGATCCGCGTCTCGTACCAGGCGGCGAGTTGCTGGGCGGTGCGATACTGCGCCAGCGCCGTCGCCGTTCGGGCCGCGAGCTCGAGCTCCACACCACGCAGTGCCGCGCGCGCCTCGGCGATGTCGGCCCGGGCGGAGCGGATGTTGCCCTGATTGCGGTCGAACAGTGGTACCGCCGCCATCACCTGGACGAGCGCCTGGTCCTGGGCCGGGTAGTCGACCTGGCGCTGGTAGCCTCCCATGAGGTTGATGTTGGGGATCGGCTGGACCACCGCCCGCTCCAGCGCCCACTGCGTGCGCGCGATCGCCGATTCGGCCGCACGCGGCTGGGCATTGGCGCCGACGACGGCCTCCTGGAGCACCTTGAGGTCGAAGTCGGGCATCCGCCGGTAGAGGTCGGCGCGGATCCGCCCGACATCGGCCCGTGGCAGGCCGACCGCGGTGGCGAGCTGGCGGCGGTCGGCCTCGATGAACACCGCCGCGTTGAGGAGCCGGGCTTCGGCGCGGTCGCGCTCGATGCTCCAAAACAGGACGTCGGCCTTGGTCCCCTCCCCCGCCGCGGCGAGCTGCCGGCCGATCTCGTAGGAGCGTTTGGCGATGTCGAGGAGAAGCGTGTAGATCTCCGCGCGCCGCTGGGCGACGGCCAGCTCGTAAAAGGCGATGCGCGTGCCGGTCAGCACCTCGTACCGCGCCCGGATCAGCTCGTACTCCGCCTGCTGCACCTCGCGGAGTGCCGCCTGCTGCTGGAGCCGGAGCTTGCCGCCGGTGACGACGTCCTGCGACGCATAGACGTTCCACTGGCTGTAGCGGCCGGCCGCCTGCGGCGAGCCCGCTGCGAGCATCGGATTGGGGTAGAGCCGCGCCTGCACGGCCTTGCCGCGCGCCGCCTCGACGGCCGCCGCCGCCTGGCGGAGCCGTGGATGGCTCCGTTCGGCGAGGGTGACGAACTCCTCGAGCGTTTCCGGCGTCGGGGCCGCGGCGGCGTCGGGCACCGCCGCGCTGCCCAGTTCCACCCCCTGCTCCGCGGTCCGTAGCGTTGGCGGATCGGCGCCCGCCGCGACGGCCGCGGCGAGGCACACGACGACCAGTGCCGGCACGAGACGCTGCATCGGGGTCACCCGGGGGCCAGTGGAGACCGGACAGTCGGGAACAATCGGCACCGTTTGCCCGACCACTTCACCCTCTCGCGCCGGTGCTTCGGCTTCCCCGGTGGGCCGAACGATGGGCAAGCTTGGGTGGTCCCGAAGGGCGGCCGAGCGGTATGTTGGGTGGTTTCGGTGGGTGTGGCCGGCGGAGCCGGCAGCGGTGACGGAGACGGGCGTGGCCATCCTCCAGGTCGAGAACGTGCGGAAGGAATTCGCCCCGGCCGAGGAGGACGGCGTCGCGGTCACGGCCATCGACGGCGTCGATCTGGCGGTCGAGAAGGGGCAGTTCGTCGCCATCACCGGCGCCAGCGGCTCGGGGAAAAGCACGCTGCTCCACCTCCTCGGCGGGATCACACGCCCCTCGTCTGGCGCGGTGCGCCTCGAGGGGGTCGACCTGGCGACCCTCGGCGACGAAGCGCTGGCGGTCCTCCGCCGGCGGAGGATCGGCTTCGTCTTCCAGCGCTACAACCTTCTTCCCGAACTGTCGCTGGTGGAGAACGTCGCCCTGCCGCTGGTTCTCGACGGCGTCGGCCACGCCGCCGCCGAGAAGCGCGCCTCGGCGGCCCTCGAGCGGGTCGGGATGGGCCACCGCGCCGGCCACCGCCCCGACGCCCTCTCCGGCGGCGAGCAGCAGCGCGGGGCGATTGCCCGGGCGCTGGTCACGGCGCCGGCGATCGTCCTCGCCGACGAGCCGACCGGAGCTCTCGACTCGGCCAACTCGCGCCGCGTCATCGAGCTGTTCCGCGATCTGGTCGAGCGCGAGGGGCAGACGGTCGTCCTCGTCACCCACGATCCGGCGATCGCCGCCGGGGCGCCGCGCGTGGTGCGGATGCGCGACGGGCGCGTCGAGTCCGATTCACTCGCGCCCACCGCCGCGCCTTCCTCCTCCGGAGCGGCGCCGCGATGAGGCTCTGGCGGCTGCTGGTGCGCCAGTGGCGGCTGCGCCCCGGCCGGGCGCTGGCGACGGTGGGGAGCGTGGCGGTCGCCGTCGGGGCAGTCGTCGCGACCTGGGTCTCGGCCGACGCCTCCCGCGCCGGCTATCGCAAGCTCACCGAGACGGTCGAGGGGGTCCCGTCGATCGACGTCTCCGCCGCCACCGGCGGCCGGTTCGAGATCGGCGTCCTCCCCCGTCTCGCCGACGTCCCCGGCGTGCGCGCCGTCGTGCCCCTCTTCTACCGGCCGACGCTCGTGCGCGTCGGCGAGAAGCGCGTCCGCGAGATCGCCGTCGGCGTCGACGCCCGCCGGCTGGTCGACCTGGGCCTGATGAAGCTCGTCGCCGGGCGCGCCTGCGAGGGGCCCGACGAGATCGTCCTCGACCAGGCGCTGGCGGCGTCGCTCGAGCGGAGCGTCGACGACGAAGTGATCCTGTTCGTGCGCCGCGGCGTGCGCCGGATGAGCGTGGTCGGGATCGCCGAGAGCCAGTCGCTGCGCTGGTTCGCCGAGGGCTCGGGGGTCGTCGCCGACATCGCCGAGCTGTCGGAGATGAGTAACGCGCTGGGGCAGGTCGACCGGGCCCGCGTCGTGGTCGAATCGGCCGCGGTCCGCCCCGCCGCGCTTCGCGCCATCGCCGGGCGGATGCCGGCGACGCTGGTCGCGGAGGTCCCGGCGGGCCGGTCGAGCATGGCCGAAGACATGCTCCTTTCGGCCAATCTCGGCCTCGACTTTGTCACCGGGCTGACCGTGGCGATGGCCTGGTTCATCGTCGGCAACGCGATGCTGATGAACGTCTCCGAGCGGCGCCGGCAACTGTCGCTGGTCCGCGTGCTGGGCGCCGCGGCCCGCGACGTGCGCCGGTTCATCGTCGGCGAGGCGGCGCTCCTCGGCGGCGCCGGGGCGCTGCTGGGCGCGCTCGGCGGCCTGGCGGCGGCGGGCCCGATCTCGGCGGGCATCTCCCGGGCCCTCCAGGCGCCGGCGACGGGCCTGGTGGTCCATCCCGCGGTCGTCCCGGTGGCGATCGCGCTGGGGACGCTCGTGGCGATGGCCGCCGGCTGGTGGCCGGCGCGGCAGGCGGCGGCGATCGATCCGCTCGAGGGGCTGGCGCAGGCGCCGGCGCCGCCGTCGCGGCGCGTCCCCTGGGGGATGATCGGCGCGGCGCTGGCATTTTGGGGAGTGGCGCTGGGGGTGCTCGTGCTGGTCGTCACCGGCCGCGTGCCGCCGCGCGTCGCGGTGCCGGCAGGGATCGGGATGATGCTCGCCTACGTCGCCACCACGCCGCTGATCCTCCCCACGGTGGCCCGGATCGCCAGCCGCGCCGTGCCCGGCCCGTGGCGCCTCGAGCGGACGCTGGCGCTCGAGCAGATCCTCCGTCAGCCGGTGCGGACGGCGCTGACGACCGGCGTGATGGTCGTCGCCGTCGCCAACGGCATCGGCCTCGGCCACGCGATCCGCGACAATGTCGACGACGTCCTCCGCTGGTATTCGCGCCTCCTCCGTGCCGACTGGGTGCTGTCGCACGCCGGGGTCGTCGCCAATGGCACCAAGGCGAGCGGCCCGACGCTCGTCCAGGCGGAGGAAGACGTCAAGGCACTTCCCGGCGTCGAGCGCGTCGAGGGGATCGGGATCGCCACCGGCCGGGCGAACGACGTCGCCTGCGTGATCGTGGCCTGCGAGGTCCGCGACGGCGAGCCGCTGCCGGTCGATCCGGTCGGGACCGACGAAGCCACCGTCCGCGCGGCGCTCGACCGCGGCGCGGCGCTGGCGGGCACGGCGCTGGCGCGGCGCACCGGGATCAAGCCGGGGGACGAGGTCACGGTCGAGGTCTACGGGCGGACGGTGAAGCTGCCGGTGGCGGCGCTGGTGGTCGACTACACCTCGGGCGGTTCGAGCCTCGTCCTCCGCCGCGACGTCGCCCGGCGCCTGTTCGGTCTCGAGGCGGCCGACATCCTCCTGGTGAAGGCGGCGGCCGGGCAGGCGGATTCGCTCCGTGCGCCGCTGGCGGCGATCGCCGAGAAGCGCACGATGCTCCTCCGCAGCTTCGGCGAGCTGCGGCAGTTCATCGACTTCACCGTCGGCGGGATCGTCTGGTCGCTGCAGTCGATCCTGTTCCTCGGCTTCGTCGTCGGCAGCCTCGGCGTCGCCAACACCGTGACGATGAACGTCCTCGAGCAGCGGCGCACGCTCGGCCTGCTCCGCGCCGTCGGCATGACCAGCCGGCAGGTGACGCGGATGGTGGTGATCCAAAGCCTGATCCTCGGGATCGTCGGTGGGTTCCTCGGCACGCTCGGCGGGATCGTGACGGCGCTGTACATCCAGTTTTCGAGCCAGCCCCTGCTCGGCCATCCGGTGCGGATGAGCTTCCGCCCGGGTGTGATCCTGGCCAATGTCCTCGCCGCGGTGCTCGTGACGGCGCTGGCCGCCTGGATCCCCGCCCGCCGCGCGGCGCGCTTGGAGCTGCTCCAGGCGCTGTCGGCGGAGTGACGGCTGGGGGAACGGCGCCGGGGAATCACGGGGGAGAACGTGTTGCGTGGCGCCCCCCCGCCGGGCGAGCAACTTCTTTTCGCCCCGGGCGTTAGTCTCTGCGGCGGGGGTGGCGTCCGACGGACGGAGGCCGGCCCGCCTGGCCCGGCGGGATCCGCCGGGTCCGTCGTCTTCCGGGGGATTTTCCATGCAGCGGTCGCTGTCGGTGGCACTGGTCGTCGGGTTGGTCGGGCTGTCGGCCGGAGTGGCCGCCGCGCAGGGCCCGGGACGGGGAATGGGGCGGATGGGGGGCGGCATGTCGTCGGCGATGCTCCTCCGCCAGGAAGCCGTCCAACAGGAGCTCGCGCTGTCCGCGGCTCAGGTCGGCGAGATCGGCAAGCTGCCCGAGGCCGCGCCACCGGGGGGCGGCAACCCGCGTGACATGACCGACGATCAGCGTCGCGCCTGGATGGAAGAGCGGATCAAGGCCCAGGCCGAGGAGGAGAAGAAGGTCGCCACGATCCTCGACGCCAAGCAGGCCGCCCGGCTCAAGCAGATCCGCGTCCAGGCCCTCGGCGGCCGGGCGCTGATGGACGAAGCGGTCGTCAAGGAGCTTGGCGTCACCGAAGACCAGATCGGCAAGGCGCGCGAGGCGATGATGGAATTGATGCAGGGCGGCCCTGGCGGCAATCCGGCCGAGATGCGCCAGAAACTCATCGACAAGATGAACACCATCCTCACTGCCGAGCAGAAGACGAAGTTCGAGGCGCTCAAGGGCCCGGCCTTCGACGTCTCGAAGCTTCAGATGCGCGGCCCGGGTGGCGGCGGCGGCCGGCGTGGCGGCGGTGCCGGCACCTGACCTGCGGCATCCAGCCATGGGCGACGACTACAATCCCTCCCGCTCCGGAACGGTCCGGAGCGGGAGGGTTTTTTGTGCGACGATCGGATGACACGTCATGTCGCGCCAATCTCGATGGCCGTCGTCACCACGGTCCAGCCATCGATGCGCCCGGCACCTCCGCTCGGGCTCGACAGAGGGGTGACGCCCCTCGCGCCTCTGCCCTCGCATCGACCCGCATGCAGTTGCGACGGGCCGATGCGAGGGCGACGGCGGAGGGGCTACGCGGGTCCCCATGAAGACGGAATGAACATGAAGCGCGCCGATGGCGATTCCACCGGATGTGCCCCGCCCGCGCACCACCTCCAATCGTGGAGGGGCTGCCCATGCCCCGAGAGCCGGCGTTCAGGCGACGAGCGGAGCCATGGATGGCGAAGCGAAGTCGTCTGCGAGCGAGCGGAGGCATTGCCGAGGGAGCCAGGCTTCGCCTGGCGACCGCAAGCCGGAGCCGACGCCGGGACGGCGGCGACGGCGCGAAAGCCTCGGGCCGAAGTGAGCGTCCGGCGACGGGGCGTGGGCAGCCCCGACCCCGCACCAGCAATCGCTGTCGATCCAGCGGACGACAAGCCGGAACCGACGCCGGGACGGCGGCGACGGCGCGACAGCCAGCGCGTGGGCAGCCCCGACCTGCGGCCAGCACGCGACGTCCAGCCAGGCACTCCGAACCACTCGCCGCAGTCCGCGCGGGGGCGAAGCCGCAACATGCTCGCTGCCATCGCGCTCCTCGCCCTCGTCGCGGTCGGCGCACCGCTCCCGGCTGCCGAGCCGGTCGCCACTTCCGCCGCGCATGTCCGGGTGCCCGACGGGTTTCGTGCCGAGCTCGTGCGGTCGGCCGTGCCCGGTGAAGACTCCTGGATCAGCATGGCGTTCGACCCGACGGGGGGAGTGATCGTCGGCCTCGACCAGCGCGGTGTCGGCCGGCTCGCCCCAGCGGCCGATGGCACGTGGGCGTTCACTCGCCTCGACGACACGCTCCGCCACTGCCGCGGCGTGCTCCACGCCCATGGGGCGCTCTACGTGTGCGCTACCGATTCCAAGGAGCTGTGGCGCCTCGTCGATGCCGACGGCGACGGCCGCTACGAGCAGCGCCAGCTCCTCAGGTCGTTCGACTACCGCAGCCGCTACGGCCACGGTCCCAACCAGCTCACCGCCGGCCCCGACGGGATGATCTACCTGATGTGCGGCGACGACGTGACGTTTCCCCCCGGCACGTCCCCCGCCTCGCCCTACCGCAACCCGCGCAAGGACCGCGTCCTCCCCGACCCGCGCGACGATGCCGGCGACGACCGCGTCGGCTTCCTGCTCCGCACCGATCCGCTCGGCACGGAGTGGACGGTCGTCACCGGCGGGCTGCGCAATCCCGTCGACGTCGCCTTCTCCCCCGACGGCGAGGCCTTCACCTGGGATGCCGACATGGAGTGGGACGTCGGTCTCCCCTGGTACCGGCCGACACGCCTCCTCCACCTCGTGCCCGGCGGCGAATACGGCTGGCGAATCGGCTCGGGCCCGTGGCCGGCCCACGAGCCCGACGCCCTCCCCGGCGCGCTCGACACCGGCCTGTCGTCGCCGACCGGCCTCGCCTTCGGCCACGGCAGCCGGTTTCCCGCGCCGTGGCGCGAACGCCTGTTCATGGCCGACTGGCAGCATGGCCGGATCCTCGCCGTGACGTTGCACCCGGTCGGGGCGAGCTACGCCGCCACCGACACGCTGTTCGCCGCCGGAGCGCCGCTCAACGTCTGCGACATGGCGTTCGGCCCCGATGGCGCCCTGTGGGTAATCACCGGCGGCCGAGGCAGCACGTCGGGGCTGTACCGGATCTCGTGGGTCGGGGATGAGAGCGGCGGTGCCGGTGCCGACGGTGCCGTTCGTCCCGATCCCGGCGCCGCCGCCGCCGATCCGACCGCGGCCCGCGCGCGCCGCCGTGCGCTCGAGCGGCATCAGCTCGCTGCCACGCCCGACGCGGTCGCCGATCTCTGGCCCGACCTCGGCTCCACCGACCGGTTCCTGCGCCACGCGGCGCGCGTCGGCCTCGAGCGCCAGCCGCTCGCGGCGTGGCGCGGCCGAGTCGCCGCCGAACCCGATCCGCTGCGCCGGGCGACGGCACTGCTCGCCTGGGTCCGCAGCGCCGACGACGCCGGTCGCCAGGAGGCCCTCGCCGCCTGCTGCGACCGGGCGCTTGCCGGCGATGGCGCGGCGTCGCTGGGGGTGCTCCGTGCGGTCGAGATCGCGCTGGCCCGCGGCACCGCGCCGGCCGGGGAGCTGCGCGGCCGGTTGGTCGCGCAGCTTCGCGACCTCGCCGCCGAGCCGCTGTCGGTGATCGATCTGGTGCGCCTCGACCTGCTCGTCGCCCTCGGCGCCGGCGACGTCGCCGCCACGCTGCACAGCCGGCTCCGCGCCGCCCCCGCGCAGGAAGACCAGATCCGCCTGGTGCGGGCGCTGATCCGGCAGCCGGCGCCGCCGACCGCCGACGAGGAGACGACGCTCGTCGGGTGGTTCGCGGCGGCGCGGCGGTTTACCGGCGGGCATCTCCTCGCCAAGGTGATCGGGCAGATGGAGGAGGATTGGCTCGCCACGCTCCCCGAGGCCCGGCGCCCCGACACCGCGGCGCGGATCGCGGCGCTCGTTCCACCGCTGCCCGCCGAGGCGCCGGGCGCCGTCCGCCCCGTCGTGCAGCGCTATTCCGTCGACGACGTCGCCGCCGCGCTGCCGGCCGGCGCGGTCCGCGACCAGGCCGCCGGGCTGCGGGCGCTCGCCGCAGCGAGTTGCCTCAAGTGTCACCGCTTCGGCGCCACAGGCGCCGCGCTCGGCCCCGATCTGTCGGCCGTCGGCGGGCGCTTCGACCGGCGGACGCTCGCCGAGGCGATCGTCGATCCTGCGCGCGTCGTCGACCCGAAATACCAGGTGACGACGTGGGTCCTCGCCGACGGCCGGGTGATCACCGGCCGTGCCGCCCAGGTCGGCGCCGCGGAAATCACCGTCGAGACCGACGCCCTGTCCGGGGCGACGACGAAGATCGTCCGCGCCGAGATCGAGTCGTCGCATCCCGCGGCCGGGTCGCCGATGCCCGCCGGGCTGCTCGACACGCTGTCGGCCGACGAGGTCGCCGATCTGGTGGGGCTGTTGGTCGCGGGGGCCGCTCCCGGCGCCGCGGGCGCGCCGCGGTAAACTCGGGGGCTCGTCCGCCGCCCCCGGAGACGCCGGTGTGATCGCTCGCTCCCTCGTGGTCTGGTCTGCGATCGTCGGTCTGGCGCTCGCCGCCCCTGCGGCCGGTGCCACGGTGCGCAGCCCCGCTGCTGTTGCCTGCTTGGGCGACGGCCGGCTCGTCACCGCCAACGCCGCTGCCGGCAGCGTGAGCCTCGTCGATCCAGCCCGCGGGTTTCTCGCCGAGATCCCGGTCGGGGCGCGCCCCACGGGCATCGCGACGACGGCCAGCGGGCTGGTCGCCGTGAGTGTGCGCGAGGCGGGGGATCTGGTGCTGCTCGGCGTCGACGGTGATCGGCTCGAGGAGCGCGCGAGAGTGCACGTCGGCTTCGAGCCGTGGGACGTCGCCCTCTCCCCGGACGGCATGCGCGCTTTCCTGCCGCTGTCGGCGTCGGGCGAGTTGGCGATCGTCGATCTGGCCCGCGGGGAGGTCGCGGCGCGCCTCGCGGTCGGCAGGCTTCCGCGCCATGTCGCCGTCTCCCCCGACGGGCGCACCGTCGCGGTCGCCTGCTCGGAAGGAGCGGCGATCGTCTTGGTCGACACCGCCAGCGCTGCGGTTTCCTGCACCGCGCCATTCAAGGGGTTCAATCTCGGCGCCCTCGCCTTCGCCCCCGACGGAGCCACCGTCTACTTCGCCTGGACCTACGACGGCGGCAGCCATCCCTCCCCCGGCAACATCCGCCGCGGCTGGGTCACCGGCAGCCGCCTCGGCAAGCTCACGCTCACCGCCGAGGGGGAGCCCGTCCTCGCCGGGCTCACGCTCGACGTCTCCGGGAGGGCGGTCGGCGACGTCCTCGGCGTCGCCGTCGCCCCCGACGGCAGCGAGGTGTTCGTCAGCGCCGGCGGCACCCACGAACTGCTCCGCTTCGCCACCGCCGACCTCCCCTGGACGCAGATCAGCGGCCTCGAGGTGATGGACCCGCGCCTCGCCGCCGACGCCGCGCGGTTTTCGCGCTGCGACGTCGGCGGCCGGCCGACAGGCCTGGCGGTCGATGCGCGGCGGCAGCGCGTCTGGATCGCCAACGCGCTCACCGATGAAGTTCAGGCGGTCGCGATCTCGCCGTCGGCCGACGGGCCGGCGGTTGTCGCCGCGCTGCCGGTCGCACCGGCCGGCACGCTCGACGGGCAGGCGGCGCTCGTCCGCCGCGGCGAGGCGATCTTCCACGATGCCCGCCGCAGCCTCGACCAGTGGTATTCCTGCCACACCTGCCATTTCGAAGGGGGAGCGAGCACCGTCACGTTCGACACGCGCAACGACGGCTCGGTCGGCACCTACAAGACCGTCCTGCCGCTGTGGGGCGTGGCCGCCACCGGGCCCTGGACGTGGCACGGCTGGCAGACCGACCTGGCGCAGTCGCTGGAGAAGTCGCTCGTCGAGAGTATGCAGGGGCCGAAGCCCACGGCCGATGACGTGGCGGCGCTCGGCGCGTATCTGGAGTCGCTGTCCCCGCCGCCGAGTCCGTTCCGCGAGCCCGACGGTGCGGCGGGAATGGCTGCCGCACGGGGGCGCGAGCTGTTTGCCAGTGCCCGGGCCGGTTGCACCGCCTGCCACGCCGGACCCTACCTGACCAGTGCCGAGACCTACGACGTCGGCCTTGGCAAGTCGGCCGACCGGTATCCGACCTACAGTCCGCCGTCGCTCCGGGCGGTGTATCGCAAGACGCGCCTGCTCCACCACGGCAAGGCGCGGTCACTGGCCGACGTCCTCACCCGGTACCACGGTCCGGAGAAGGTGAGCGGCGAGGCGCCACTGTCGGCCGAGGAAGTCGCGGATCTGGTGGCGTATCTCGAGACGCTGTGACGAGGGTGATGTCGTCGGTCGACGGGGCACGGTCGACGCTGTGGTCGGCCTCTGGAGCATCGCCGCACCGCTCGCTGCTGATCGCGACACGACTGCACGCCGAGGCTTCATCCGCCGCGATGACTCCCGGAAGTTCCGGAAGGACAATTCTGCTGTGCCTGGGTAAGCGCGGTGCCATGGGAAGCCTGGGGGAACCTTGCCGATGGTGCATAGTCTTTCGACTGGGGCGGGAATGCCGATGGAGTGGGTGGGTAGCGTCCACTCTCGCTCGTGCTTCCCATGCGGCTTCATGTTGCGTCCCACCGTCGCCGCCTTCTCCCGCTGACGCGCATCGTCGCGGCTGGGTTGGCCTGCGCCCTCTTCGCCGGCCCGGCTCGCGCCGCAGACGTGGCTCCCACCGCCGTTGCAGTCGCGCCGGCCGGTGCGCTGGTCAGTGAGCCAACGCCCGATGCCGAAGGCCTGCGACTCTGGCCGATCCACGAGCGGCTCGCACAGCGATTGTCTTCCGGCGGCCTCCCCACGCCGGTGCTCGATCCCCAGCAGGCCGGCAACCTCGACCTGCGCCTGCCCGCTGCGGACGCGTCCACCGAGACACCGCGGCTCAGCCCCGTCCTCGACCCGCAACAGGTCGGCAACATCGACCGGCGGATCGCCGACGCCCAGAAGCGCCTCGCCGAGCTCGAGGAGAAAACCGACACGCTGCCGATCATCAAGCTCAGCGGGTTCTTCCAGCTCGACGACGGGCTGTTTTCACAGCCGCGGTTCAGCCGCGAGCGCATCGGCGATGCCTTCGATGGTGTCGCGTTCCGCCGGGCCCGCCTGGCCGCGGTCGGCAAGCTCACCGAGTTCACCAACTTCTCGATCGAGATGGATTTCGCCACCGCGGGGCGGCCGAGCTTCTTCGACGTCTGGGGGGAGCAGGAGCAGGTCCCGTTCTTCGGCACGATCCGCATCGGCCAGTTCCGCCAGCCGGGCACGATGGACGGCTGGACGAGCATCCGCCACCTCGAGTTTCTCGAGCGCAACGCCGTGTTCCAGGCGTTCGATCCGTTTCGCCGCGTCGGGATCATGGCCTACGCGATGAGCGACGACGAGCGTACGAGCTGGGCCTACAGCGTGTATGCCACCGGGCTGACGTTCTGGAACGGCGCCGAGACCGTGTACAGCTCGATCGGCGACAACCGCAACGGCTCGCAGATCGGCGACAACGGCGGTGTCGCGTTCGCCTCGCGGATCACTCACCTGCTCCACTACGACGACCTCGCCGACGGGCGCTACCTGCTCCACGTCGGCGGTGGGTTCCACTATGCCGCCACCGGCGGTTCGGGTTCGACCGGCGCGTTCGCCAAGACATTCCGGTCGGCGTTCTTCCCCGAGTTTTTCGTCGGGGATCAGACCGGGATCGGCCTCACCGGTGCCGGCACGCCGCTGGTCATGGACAGCGGGCGGATCCTCGCCGACGGGTTCACGCTCTCGCACCTGGAGTTGGCGGGGAGCGCCGGGCGGTTCCATTTCCAGTCGGAGGTGATGCTCGAGACGGTGGAGCAGTTCGGCGGGCCGACGATCCTCCAGCCCGGAGCCTACGCCCAGTGCGGCTGGATGCTCACCGGCGAGACCATCGGCTACCTCAAGCAGGCCGGCGTGCTCGACTACAACGTCGTCCCGTTCCGCCCGTTCTTCGGCACCGGGCGCCACGGGCGGATGGGGGGCTGGGGAGCGTGGGAGGTGGCGTTTCGCTGGTCATACGTCGACATCTCGGGCACGAACGTCAACCCCGCCAATCAACTCTCGAACTTCCCCGGTCCGCCCCCTGCCCCCAACGCCGGCGTCTACAACGCCTCCACGGTCGGCGTGAATTGGTGGTGGAACCGGTTCACGCGCGTGCAGTTCAACTGGATCCGCCCGATGCCCGACTACGTCGGCTACGGCCTGGCCCCGTTCGACATCTTCGGCACCCGTTTCCAGGTGGAGTTCTGAACGTGAGGCTCGCCATGGCATCTGTCCGCCTCTTCGCCGTCGCCTGGTTCCTGCTCGTCGTGCCGCCGTGGAGCGCCACCGCGGCGGTACCTCCTCCCCTGCCCGACGCCGAGCCGCTGGCCACGCCCGTGCCCCGGCCCGAGGGGCGATCGAATCCGCTCCGCTCCGCCGAGAAGCCGCAGGGCGACTCCCCGGCCGGTGCCGAGAACGGCGGCGACACGAAAGCGGGCACGGAGACCGTCGGCGGCGAAAAAGGCGGTGCCGAGAAAGACAGTGGCAAAAGCGAGGAGAAGCAGCCCGATCCGGCGCGAGACGGCCGGTGCGATCGCTGCGGGAGCTGCCGGCTGGTGGGCTACGTGTGCGTGCCGAGGAAGACCGAGAAGAAGATCAAGAAGGTCTGCTGGGACGTGAAATGCGAGCCGTATTGCGTGCCCGGCCGGAGCATCTTCTGCGGGCGGCAGTGCGGCAAGGACGACTGCGGCTGGTGGAGCTATCCGCTGTGGCGGCCGACGTGTGCCGAGGTGGTGGAGCGGCGGATTCCGGAGAAGCGCGAGGTGACGCGCGTCGTGCCGAGTTGGGAATGGAAGGCCGAGGAGCGCTGCGCCGCCTGTGCGTGCGGCCTGCGGTCGGGACGGGAGGGTGGCCACGCCGGCAACGCCTCAGCGGAGCCTTCGTGCACGACGGCGCCGGTCGGCAGCGGTCGATAGCCAACACCCGCCGACACCGCGCGCGTTTCCCATTCCAGGGACCCGCGAAGCCCCTCCGCCGTCGCCCTCGCATCGGCCCGTCGCCACTGTAACCGGGTCGATGCGAGGGCAGAGGCGCGAGGGGCGTCCCCCCTCTGTCGAGCCCGAGTTGAGGCTGTCCACCGAGGATCTGCCCCGCTCCGCGCCTCACTCCTCCGACGCCGCCCCCGCCGGCGCCGTCTCGTCGATCCGGCGCAGCTCCGCCGGCCGGGCATCGGCGTAGCACTCGAGCGCCGCGGCGAGCTTCGCCCGCCCCGCGCGCTGCTCCGCCGTGAGCGCCCCCTCCGCCAGTGGCGTCTTCTCCTCGGGGTCGCTCGCGAGGTCATACATCCGCCCGTCGGCGTAGAGCTTGTGATGGTGATCGAAAGCATGTTCGCGGGGCTCGGCGCCGCGCTTCAGGCGCGGCCGGTACCAGGCGTGGATCCAGTCGCGCGGCGTGCCTCGCTCGCCGGCGAGCTGCGGGAGGAAGCTCGTGCCGTCGCCGCCGGCGGGCACGGCGACCCCCGCCGCGGCGCACACCGTGGGGAGGATGTCGACCGCGGCGATCAGATCGCCGCACACGCGCGGTGTCTTGATCACCGCCGGCCAGCTCACGATCAGCGGCACGTGCGTGCCGCGGTGGGTCGTCGACCCCTTGCCGCCGCGAAACGGCCGGCCGTCGAGCGTGCCGGTGATCGCCGGGGCGGTGCCGTTGTCGCCGACAAACACGATCAGCGTGTTCTCGCGGAGCCCGAGTGCCTCGAGGCGCTCCACGAGCCGGCCGACGAGCCGATCGAGATACGCCACCATCCCGGGGAAGTGCCGGGGGCGGTCGTTGACCTTCTCGCCGGTCGCCCGCGGATCCCAGTCGGCGTCGAGGGGCGTCGGCTGGAACGGCCCGTGCGTGAGCATCAGTGGGTAGTAGAGGAGAAACGGCCGGTCGCGGATGCGCTCGAGGAACGCGTCGGCGAAGTCGGCGACCACGTCGGGGCCGTATTCGCCGGCGGTGAAGTCGCGCGGCACGCCGTCGAAGTCGAGCCCGGGGTTGGCGTAGCGCGGGGCGCGGCGTGTGTGGTTCCAGGTGCAGGCGGAGTCGAAGCCGAAGTGGCGCGGTGAGCCGGGGTCGGTGCCCAATCGCCACTTGCCGGCGACGGCGGTGGCGTAGCCCGCGTCGCGGAGGAGATGGGCAAACGTCGTCTCGGTCGGCGGCAGGCTGCCGAAGTCGACGTAGTTGCGCTTGTTCGACTTGCCGGTGAGCAATTCCGCGCGCGTCGGCGTGCACAGCGGCTGCACGTGGCAGGAGGTGAAGCGCATGCCACCGGCGGCGAGCCGGTCGAGGTGGGGCGTGGCGTAGCCGCCGCCGTTGGCGCCGACGCACTCGTAGCCGAAGTCGTCGGCGAGGATCACGACGATGTTCGGCCGCCGGTGCAACGGCGGCTCGGCCGCGCCGGCTTCATGCCACGCACCGCCGCCGACGACCGTCACGAGCACGAGCAGAGCGAAGCGGCGCATCGGTGGCCTGGTGTGGAAGAGGCAGGAGCTCCGGCGGGCGCCGTGCCGGCCGGCGCGGGGGAGGCGCCGAGTGTAACGGGCCGCCGGTCGCGCCCACGGCGTGGTGGCGCCCCCCTTGCCGAGTGGGGCGGTCGATTGCCCGGCGCGCAGCGTGGGGTTACGCTGGCGGGCGCCGAGGCGGAAGCTCTGGAGAGGCTCATGGATCTGCGGACCCACAGCGACGGCCCCCTGCTCACCGTGCGGCTGTCTGACGACGTGCTCCCCGACGTCGCCGCCGACACCGAGGTCGATCAGGCGATCACCCGCGTTCTCGCCGAGTCGCGCGTTACCCGGCTGCTGCTCGATTTCAGCGACGTGAACATGTTCAATTCGCTCGGCATTGCGGCCCTGATCCAGGTCCACAAACACTGCCGTGTGGCGGGCGTCGCGATGGCGGTCTGCGAGCTCTCCGACGACGTCGCCAAGGTGTTTCGCGTCACGGCGCTCCACCGGCTGCTCGCCGTCCATGGCACCGCGGCCGAGGCCCGCGCCGCGCTCGAGAGCGGCGCGGCGCCGTGAGGGCTCCTACCGACCGTCGTCCACCGGCGATGGAAGCTTCGCCAGCGGCGGCGCGGGGGCGGCGCTGGCCGCCTTGGTCGTCTGTTCGACGACCGTCCCCTCGAACGTGATCCGCGGGTCGGTGACGTTCACCAGCTCGTCGAGCTCGTAGACGTCGTGGTAGCCGTAGCCGTAGAGGGCGATGAACGTCGGGATGTTGAGGGCCATCATCAGCGGCTTGGCCTCGGCGGCGAATTGGCTGGCCACCTTCTGCCCGGAGCGCGGGCGCGGGGGGGCGACCTTCGAGGCGAAGTTCACCGGTTCGCCAGCGAAGTTGTTGTTGCAGTAGATGAGGATCTTGGTCGTGTGGGCGGGGATCACCGCCGCGAGGTTCTTCTCGGTGAACTCCGTGAACGCCAGGTGCTTCGCTCCCTTGACGTGGATCCGTTCGTAGCGGAAGTCGGACCGGCAATCGAGGACGATCACCCCCTCCTCGCGGCTCATCGCCAGGAACGTGTCGAGGTCGATCAGCCGGCTCCGGCGGTGGCTTTCGACCTCGGCGACGAGCGTCTTGTAGTCGTCGAAGCTGACCTTGGCCTTCGGGTAGTCCTTCGCCGCGCTGCCATCCTCACCGGCAGCCGGCACAGCGACGCCCGCACCGATCAGTGCCGCGCCCAGGATCACCTTCAGCGTCGTTGTCATGATCGTTTCTCCACTTTGGTCGGGTGGATGATCTTCGCTCCCGTCTGACCCTCCAGGCAACCTCAGAAGCGGTGTCCCGGGTCAGTATCGGCCGGGATGCCGCCACCGGGCGCTGAATCGGTGGAGTGTCTCCCGAGACGGTCGACGGCGCCGGGGGCGTCGGCGAGCAGCGGGGAGTGCCCGAGATACCGCTCGGCCAGCTCGCGCCGGCCGCGGGACAGGAGCGTCGCGTAGACGTGCAATTCGAAATGCAGCCGAAGCCGCCGCGCGGCCTCGGTCTCGCCCGTGGCGTCGAGCACGGCGACGAGCGCCTCGGCCGTGCAGACCTGCTCGGGCTTCGCCTGTTCTCGCAGCCAGTAGCGGCTCGGCTCGTCCGTCGCCCGCGCCGGCAGACAAACGCATCGCCCACGGCCGGCGACGCTCGCGAGCATCTCGCCGGCCTGCCGCCATGAGCCGTCGAGAAGCAGCACGGCCGGGCGGGGCGCTCCACCCGGGGGCTCCACGGCGCCGCGCTGCGGCAGCGGATCGCCCGACGGGTGGAGCACCCACAGCTCCCGTCCGGGCTCGAGGGCATCGGCCGGATAGCCGGCCGCCGCGAAAAACCGGTTGGCCCGCTGGTAGACGTGGCACACCGCCCCGGCCACGCTGCGGCCGACAAGCGCGCCTGTGCTCGACGGCCGGCACAGCTCGTGGCGATGGATCAGCAGCTGCACCGCGAGCTGCGTCTCGACCTGCGGCAGCAAGCCGCATGTGCACACGCGCGGCGGCAAGCTGCACCGTGGGCAGCGGGCGGCACCGGCGAGGACGACGCTACGGCCCATGGCGATCCTGTCGTTCGCCTCGAGGTTCGGTGCAAAGGTAGTCGCACGGGCGTGCCCTGGTCGAACAGGATCTTCATGCAGAGGCTTGGAGTCCGAGGCTTGAGGCCGCGAATTCAAGCACGGCTTCGACCTGTTCCCGGGTGACCCCTGGAAACCACTCGACGAACTGATCGACGGTGGCTCCGTCTTCGAGATTCGCAAACAAGGCCCGCACCGGAACCCGCGTGTTCGCAAACACCCAGGCGCCGCTCACCTTCTCAGGATCGCGTTCGACCGCTCGGCATTCCTCCCAGGAACTCATGGTTGTGCATCTCCAGGCGACTAGAGGAATCCAAGAACTAGACGGCCGTTCACTCTACCGTGTCAACTGGGCGGGGCCTCGACCGACGTCATGATTCTACCCCGGCCCAAGGTTGTCCCGCCGAGTCGTACACTGCCGGCCATGGAGCCCGCCGCCCCCTCGCCGTTTCTGGAAGTCCCCGAGGCGGAGTGGGTCTGCGCGAACGACCTCTGCTTCGCGATCTTCGATTCGTACCCCGTGTCGCCGGGGCACGTGCTCGTAATCACGCGGCGGGTCGTGCCGACGTTCTTCGAGTGCACGGCCGCGGAGCAGCAGGCGCTGTTCGCCCTGGTCGGCGATGTGAAGGCCCTGCTTGATCGGCGGCTCGAGCCCAAGCCCGATGGCTACAACGTCGGCTTCAACGCCGGGGCCGCCGCCGGGCAGACCGTGCCGCATGTGCATGTACACGTGATCCCGCGGTACGCCGGCGACATGGACGACCCCCGCGGCGGGGTTCGCCATGTGATTCCAGAGAAGGGGAATTACTTGGCGGGGCCGGTTGCCCCAAGCTCGGGCGCCCCGCGGCTCTCCCTCACCACTGGGCCCGATCGGCCGCTTTGGCCGCGTCTCGCCGAGCGGCTGCCGGGGGCGAGCGAGATCGACCTGCTCGCGTCGTTCGTGCAGCCCTCGGGGCTCGATGTCATCCGCGCGGGGCTCTTCAGCGCGATCGCCGCCGGGGCCCGCGTGCGGCTGCTCGTGGGGGATTATCTCGGCATCACGTCGCCCGAGGCGCTGCGGCAGCTGCTTGGATGGATCGACTATGCCGGCGGGGCGACGCCTCTCCTCGCGGGAGAGGAAGGCCGAAGGCCGGGAGAGGGAGCATTCCTGGCCCGGCTCGCCGAGATGGCGAGACTCCGCGGTTCGCCCGATTCGTTTCACCCGAAGGCGTGGCGGATCGCGGATTCGTCGGGTGGGATCGTGGTCGTGGGGTCGAGCAACCTCTCGCGGTCGGCCTTGGTCTCGGGCGTCGAGTGGAATCTGCTCGGCGAGACGTCGGGCTCGGGCGACCTCGACCGCGAGCTCGTCGCCGCGTTCGACGGTCTTTGGCAGCAGGCCACGCCGCTCTCGCCGGAGGTGGTCGATCGGTATGCCGCCCGGGCCGCGGTCGCGGCCGAGCTGCGTCGCGCGTGGGATGGCGCGCCCGCCGTGGCCCCCGCACCGCCCGTCACATTCACCCCGGATGGAAAAAGGTGTCAGGAACCCTTTCCCGGTCGCCGCAGGCGACACGGCCCTGGCCGGCGAGGCCGGCCAGGGTGCTTCGCAGAAAAGGTTCCTGACACCTTTTTCGGCGTCGTGCGACCTGTCCGGCCAGCTCGTCATCGCCTCGATCCAGAAGCTCTCCCGCCCCGACAGTCTCGCGGCCCTCGCGGCTGCGGCCCCGTTTGATTCCATTGTGATCGACGAGGTGCACCATGCCGAGGCGCCGAGCTACCGCCGCGTGCTCGCGCGGCTGTCGGAGCTGTCGCGGGCTGCCCCGTCGTTCACGCTCGGCCTCACGGCCACGCCCGAGCGGACAGACGGCGTCGACGTGGCCACGCTCTTCGACGACATCCTCGCGGCCCAGGCCACGATCGGCCAGGGAATAGCGGAGGGGTCGCTCGTGCCGTTTCGGTATCGGGGGCTCAAGGACGACGTCGACTTCGAGCAGATCCCCTGGCGCAACGGCCGCTTCGATCCGGCCGTGCTCGAAGCGGCCCTCGAAAACGCTCCCCGCATGGAACGCCTCTGGGCCGAGTGGCAGGCCGCCCCGGCCGGTCGCACGCTCGTCTTCTGTTGTTCGCGGCGGCATGCCGTGTTTGCCCGGGATTGGCTCCGGAAGCGTGGCGTGGCCGCGGCGGCCATGTTTTCGGATGCGGCCGACCCGGGCGGCCCCGTCTCCGACCCGCGTATGGCGTCGCTGGCCGCCTTCCACGCCGGCACCCTCTCGGCCCTCTGCGTGGTCGACCTCTTCAACGAGGGCGTCGACATCCCGCTGGTCGACCGCGTGGTGATGCTCCGGCCCACGGAATCAAAAATCGTGTTCTTGCAACAGCTCGGCCGCGGCCTGCGGGCGGCGGAGGGCAAGCTGCGGCTCGAGGTGATCGACTTCGTGGGCAATCACCGCGTGTTCGCGAGCCGGCTCGTGCATCTGCTCTCGCTCGCCCCTGCGGCCACCGCCGACGCCACGGGGTTTGCCCTCTTGCAGCGGTATCTCGACGGCCGGGAGCCGGCGCTTCCGGAGCAATGCGTGCTCGACGTGGAGCTCGAGGCGAAGGAGCTGCTCGCGCGGTTTCTGCCGGTATCCGGCACGCGCGTCGTCCAGGCGTATCGCGATCTGCGAGCGGACTTGGGTCGGCGGCCCACGATGACCGAGCTGTTGCACCGTGGCTACAACCCGCGCGTCTTGCCGCCAGAGTTCCCCACGTGGTTCGACTTCATTGCTGCGGAGGGAGACGCAACAGCCGCTGAGGCCGAGTGTCTTGCAAACTTTCAAGAATGGTTCGTGATGCTGGCGACGACCGCCATGACGAAGTCGTTCAAGATGGTGTTGCTCAGGGTGCTGCTCGATGATGGCGCTTTCTGGAGCGGGATGCCGATGGCTGATTCAGCAGCGAAGGCTTGGACCTTTCTTGCTGGGCATCCCGCTTTGCGAGGCGAGCTTGGCGACCACGACGACAAGCGTTCCGCTGCGGCCGCGCCACGCGGATGGGTGTCGAACTGGCGGAAGTTCCCGATCTCAATCTGGATGAAAGAAAAAAACGGCAAGCGCTGGTTCAGCGCCGAGGGCGGCCGTTTCGGCGCGGGATTCGCATGTCCTGATTCACTGCGCGACGCCTTCGAAGTTCTCACGGGCGAGCTTGTGGATTACCGTCTTGCGGCGCACGCCCGGCCTCGGACCGCCGCGAACGGCTTCGAGGCCAGGGTGATTCAATCACGTGGAAAGCCCTTCCTGAAAATCCCCACGGCCGAAGACGAACTGGGCCGGCCGACTGGGCCAGTGCCCGTAGTCCTTCCCGATGGCCGCATCTGGGAGTTTCGCTTTGCTCGGATCGTCTGCAACGTCGCGGGACCGCCCGAGGAGAAAGCGGGCGACACACTGCCGAATCATCTGCCCGAGCTTCTGCGGCAGTGGTTTGGTCCCGACGCCGGGCTGCCCGGTACATCGTTCAAGGTGAGCTTTTGCCGAGATGGAAACCAGTGGGTGGTGGAGCCGCTCACGTACTTGGCGCGGGCTGGAGCGTATGCCCCATCGGCGGTGGCCCCGGAGCCGCTTGGCAAGCGACCGGCAGACAATCGCGATTCCATGCCATTCTCGCTCGTCGATTCGCCGCCGGGTGGACGCAAATCAGCCACCCACGTCCCGGTCTACGACCTCACCGCCGCGGCGGGCTTTTGGGGACCGGAGAGCGTGCCGGAGGAGATCGGCTGGACGGAGGTGCCGGGCGTTTCGCTCAAGGCCGGCATGTTCGTGGCGCGGGTAACGGGCACGTCGATGGAGCCGCTGATCCCGGACGGCTCATGGTGCCTGTTCCGCCCGTGTCCGGCGGGCTCGCGCGAAGGCCGGATCGTGCTCGTGCAGCTGGGCACGGACGGCGCGGGCGAGAACGGCGGCCGGTTCACCGTCAAGAAGTACCACTCGGAGAAGATCGTCACCGCCGCCGGCTGGCGGCACACTTCGCTTCAACTGCTGCCGCTGAACCCGGCGTTCGAGCCGATCGAGATCGAGGGGGAAGTAGCGGGCGACGTCGTGATCGTTGGAGAGTTTGCCGTACTTATCCCACAGTCATGACGTTGGTATCCGAGCCGAATATGCGTCAGCCGCAACACGAGCACTACGAGGCGATCGGTCGTGCGTGGGCGATTTCGTCCGCGTGGGCCTGCCGGACCTGGTCTGCCCGAAGTGTGGAAACCGCGATCGTCTCGCCATCCAGCGTCATGAACTCGACTTCGTATCCCCGGCCTTCGCCGTGCACGAGCACGACAGTGCCGATGTCTCCAGCCGCGAGCTTTTGCTCTGGCAAATCACACGTGAGCACGACTTCGTCAAGTTCGCGAATCACAGTTGGCTCGCCCTCGCTATCGGCTTCGTACGACTGCGTCATTCTACCGTCTCCTTCCGCGGATTGGGTGGGCGGTCACGAAACGAGGTATTTCCTGGCCATGATCGATGAACCACGCTGTACGAATCCTCGCTCGCTGACCATTTGCCGAACAGATCCAGCCATCGATCACGTACCGAACGCCAAACTCGGTGACCGTCTCGTGCAGCACGTCGTTCTCCATGGCGTGGCGCGTCAGTTCGGTCGCCAACGATTCGGGTGCCGACTCGTCGAACCCGAGGTTTCGGAAAAACGTTGCCTTGGATTTCCCTCGAGGGTGCGTGGGGCTGAGCAAGTAGCCCAGGATCTTGTCGATCGGAACCGTCGCGAGGTGGGCATTGGGGAGTTTCATCAGCGTAATCAAACGGAACCGAAAGAGTGTACAGAAGTGCATTCTCGCGTCAAGCCCATCGCTCGAACGGCGTTGCCTCGGGGCCAACGTTGTCCCTCGGCCCCGTACTCTGGCGGCCATGGTTGTGCTACGCCCCCGTTACACCACCCACGTCCCGGTCTACGACCTCACCGCCGCGGCGGGCTTTTGGGGACCGGAGAGTGTGCCGGAGGAGATCGGCTGGACGGAGGTGCCGGGCGTTTCGCTCAAGGCCGGCATGTTCGTGGCGCGGGTGACGGGCACGTCGATGGAGCCGCTGATCCCCGACGGCTCATGGTGCCTGTTCCGCCCGTGTCCGGCGGGCTCGCGCGAGGGCCGGATCGTGCTCGTGCAGCTGGGCACGGACGGCGCGGGCGAGAACGGCGGCCGGTTCACCGTCAAGAAGTACCACTCGGAGCTATCTACGGATTTGGCCGTCACCGCCGAAGGCTGGCGGCACACTTCGCTTCAGCTGCTGCCGCTGAATCCGGCCTTTGAGCCGATCGAGATCGAGGCTGAGCAGGCCGCAGACGTCGTGATCGTCGGAGAGCACATCTTGATCATTCCGGATGCCGGGTTTACCGGTTGAACCCGGCGTGTCCTTCCTACACCGTTCGATCCTCCACCCAAGGTCCGCCGGCTGACCAGGTGCTGATAAACGGCCGATCATCACGAAATGCGGTCAGCGGAGGCCAGATCAACTGCTCCACGATCTCGATGACACGAGCCGGATCGGGCGGAGCCTCGAGGCGGCTGCGGCGCAGAAACGCCTTCCACTGCACGGCCCGGCTTGGATCAGCCATAAAAATCGGCGTCAGTGCCATTGGCCGCTCATC
>Ga0194130_10002775_pt1 | contig 24689 bp, 26 predicted proteins | sample TA2KigsurfametaG_FD_160084 | JGI IMG/M metagenome (GOLD analysis project Ga0194130, IMG submission 160084) | Freshwater microbial communities from Lake Tanganyika, Tanzania - TA2015050 Kigoma 12 surface | ecosystem: Environmental > Aquatic > Freshwater > Lake | place: Tanzania: Lake Tanganyika... | reverse complement strand
GTTGCATGCCAAGTAAGAACTTTGGTGTATTGATCATAAATGTTGCGGTAATTAGATCTGCAAATTTAGGGTTTGGACCTGGCAAATTTGCATCGCCAAACCAATCTCTTCGCATGATTGGATCTGGAATTTGTGCATACTCATTTGGCCTAGGAGCTGAGTAAGGCTTTGATGTTGCAATTGCCATGGCTAAACGATAGGCAGTTTGCTTGGTAAATAGAATGGTTTTTACTCAGTAATTTGGTCAATTTCTCACTGGTGAGTTAATCTTGCGCCATGTTAATTACAGGTGCTACCTCTTCACTTAACTCTTCATTGCGCCTGTCATCACTCCTTCTTATCTGCCGCGGCGGGGCCAAGTAACCGGTCCCCTCGTCGCGGAGGTCGGTCACACCGGTAGACCACTTTTAATCGACGAGGAGAATAAACAAAAATGAGTAACTTTCCAGAACAAAGTAATTCCGCAATGCCAAAGTCACGTTATGCCCCATTTAATCCATTTCCAAATGGTGAGGGCTTAACTGATCGAACCTGGCCAAGTAAAAAAATGAGTAAGGCACCAAAGTGGTGCTCAGTAGATCTTCGTGATGGCAATCAAGCATTGATTGACCCAATGGATGCCAATCGAAAACTGGCGATGTTTAAGTTGTTAGTGAAGATGGGATACAAGGAGATTGAGGTTGGATTTCCCGCTGCAAGTCAAACTGATTTTGATTTCATCCGCAAAATTATTGAGGAAAATTTAATTCCAGATGATGTTGTGATTCAAGTATTAACCCAAGCTAGAAAACCTCTGATTGAGCGGACCTTTGAATCAATCAAAGGATCAAAGCAGGCGATTGTCCATCTTTATAACTCAACCTCTACCTTGCAGCGCCGAGTAGTCTTTGGTCAAGATAAAGAAGGCATAAAAAAGATTGCAACAGATGGTGCGCAAATCTGTTTAGATTTAGTCAAAACTGTGCCAGGCACCTTGGTCTCATTTGAGTACTCACCTGAGTCATACACTGGAACTGAGCTTGAGTTTGCCGTTGAAGTTTGTAACGCGGTTAATGATATTTGGAAGCCAACTGTGACTTGGAAAACCATTATAAACCTTCCAGCTACAGTTGAGATGGCAACTCCAAATGTTTACGCCGATTCAATTGAATGGATGCATCGCAACCTTAAGTATCGCGACAGCGTGATCTTAAGTTTGCACCCACACAATGATCGTGGCACCGGGGTGGCGGCAGCTGAGCTTGCATACTTAGCTGGAGCAGATCGAATTGAAGGAACATTATTTGGTAATGGTGAGCGAACTGGAAATGTTTGTTTGATCACCTTAGGGCTTAACTTGCTAACCCATGGCATCGATCCAATGATTGATTTTTCTGATATTGATGAGATCAGGAGAACAGTTGAGTACTGCAATCAATTACGTGTTCCAGAGCGTCATCCATATGGCGGAGATTTAGTTTTCACCGCTTTTTCTGGCTCTCATCAAGATGCGATTAAAAAAGGATTTGAGCATATGGAAAAAGATGCTCTAGCTGCTGGCAGTAATAAAGATAAATTCACCTGGGCAGTTCCTTATCTACCAATAGATCCAAAGGATATTGGCCGTTCCTATGAAGCGGTGATTCGAGTAAATAGCCAATCAGGTAAGGGTGGAGTTGCCTACTTGATGAAGCATGAGCATCAATTAGATCTGCCACGCAGATTACAAATTGAGTTTAGCCAAGTTATTCAATCCCTAACCGACTCTGAGGGTGGTGAAGTTTCACCTGAGTTAATGTGGGATAAGTTTGAAGATGAGTATTTACCAGCTAAAAATAATCAATGGGGCCGATTTAAGTTAGCCGCGCTTGCCCAAACATCACAGATGGATCAAGATGTTGATCTAACTATTGAGTTGTTAGATAAAGAGGTGTCAAAGAGGTTAACTGGTAAAGGAAATGGTCCCATTTCAGCCTTTGTGGCAATTGTTAATGCTTATGAGCCAAAACTTTCCCTAAGAGTTTTGGATTACTACGAACATGCGCTATCAGCAGGCGGAGATGCTAAGGCTGCTGCCTATCTGGAGTGTCAGATTGCTGGAAAGGTTTATTGGGGAGTTGGAATTGATCCAAGTACAACAACAGCTGCACTTAAGGCTGTTATCTCCTCAATCAATCGCGCAGTTCGCTAACTGCCTCTGTCTTACTCCTCTAGTAACTTAGGGGTATGTCCTTATACCGTGATCAGGCGATTGTCTTGCGCACCCAAAAACTTGGTGAGGCAGATCGGATAATTACCTTATTTACAAGAGAGCATGGCCGAATCAAAGCAGTGGCAAAGGGTGTGCGAAGAACTAAATCTCGATTTGGTGCCAGACTTGAACCGGCAAGTTATGTTGATCTGCAGTTGTATACCGGACGTACCTTTGACACTATAACTCAGGTTGTAAGTATTGAAAATTATGGCGATGTTTTATCTAGTGATTACCAAAGTTGGACGGTGGCGAGTGCAATTTTGGAGGCAGCAGAGCGCTTTACCCCAGCAGAGCATGAACCAGCTTTGCAGCAATTTTTATTAGTTAGCGGATCATTAAAAGTTTTAGCTGAGAAAAAATATGATGCTTCTTTAATCTTAGATGCCTATCTACTTAGGTCATTAGCAGTTGCCGGATACGCCCCCTCATTAACAGTTTGCTCAAGATGTGATGCACCCGGCCCACATAAGTTTTTCTCACTGCAAGGTGGTGGTTTGGTATGTCCAAGTTGTAAGCCTTCAGCCTCTGCTGCCCCCGCCCAAGCAACATTAGATTTGATGGCTAATCTACTAACTGGAAATTGGGAGCAAGCGATTAGAAGTGAGAGTAAGGATCGAATCGAGGCCTCCGGGCTAATCGCAGCATATCTGCAGTGGCATTTAGAGAGAGGTTTACGTTCATTGCCATTAGTTGAGAGAATAAGTCGTGGCTAAAAGTAAGAGCAAGGTAAGTCGGCGCAAAAAAGTTACCCCACCCACACCTCATCGCACCGGTGTTACGCCGCCAAAATTAGATCCAAAACAAATTCCAAATCATGTTGCCTTAGTTATGGATGGAAATGGCAGGTGGGCAAAACAACGGGGATTGGCAAGGACAGCTGGCCATGAAGCAGGTGAGGCATCTTTACTAGATATGGTGCACGGTGCAATTGAGATTGGTGTTAAAGAGTTAAGTGCTTATGCATTCTCAACTGAGAACTGGCGAAGATCTCCAGAGGAGGTTAAATTCCTAATGGAGTTTAATCGCCAAGTTTTGCGCAAGCGACGTGATGAGATGAATGAATTGGGCGTAAAGATCCGTTGGGTTGGCAGAGAAAAGCGGTTGTGGAGCGGAGTATCAAGTGAGTTAAAGCAGGCGCAGGAGTTAACTAAAAACAACAAAGTCTTAACTTTGAATATGTGTGTCAATTATGGTGGTAGGGCGGAGATGCTAGATGCTGCTGTTGCAATTGCAAAGGATGCAATGCGCAAAAAGATAAGGCCAGATTCACTTACTGAAAAATCAATTAACAAGTACCTCTATGCACCAGCGATGAGTGATGTTGATCTGTTTTTAAGATCATCCGGTGAGCAGCGAACTAGTAACTTCTTAATGTGGCAATCTGCTTATGCGGAGATGGTTTTCCTAGATGTGCTTTGGCCAGATGCTGATCGCAGAACACTCTGGAAGGCGATTGAGATTTATGCTGAGCGGGAAAGAAGATTTGGTAAGGCGTAAGTTTAAGCTGCTGTGCAATCAGCTGGTGTTGGTGCGGTAAGAAGTGCCTGACAAGTAGCACATTGGGCGTTATCTAATAAATACATATCTATCTCATAAGTATCTGGATCAAAGATTGCCGTAATCGTTATTAAGTTGCCACCACAAGCTGGACACACTGGGGTTGGAATACCTCGAAAGTCACCCATATTTAACACTTAGCGCATAAGCCGAATAGTTCAACTACATGCGAGACCTTTCTGAAACCATTGTTTTTTGCAACTGTATTAGCCCATCTTTCAACTGAGCTGCCCTCTACCTCAATAGTTTTGCCACAGCTAGTACAAACTAAATGGTGGTGATGTCCTGTTTCGCATAAGCGGTACAACGCCTCACCATCATCTTTACGCAAAACATCAACAGTATTTCGAGCAGCAGCTTTTTGCAGGGTTCGATAAACAGTAGCCAAACCAGTTGATTCACCATCTTTTCGCAGCAATTGATAAACCGATTGCGCGCTGGCAAATTTACCTTGTCGTTTTAGCGCACCAATTACCTTAACCTCAGATTTATTCATTAGGGCTTGATCTTGTGCCACTACTTACCCTCCTCGGCATGATCATGATCTTCCTCTTCTGAGTGATCCTCATCCTCATGCGCACCCTCTTCTTGGTGTATCTCTGAATGAGCATCATCATGGCTATGAACATGAACCGCCTCAAGTTGACTTACCAGCGCCCACATAATGCCAACACCTGCAACTGTGGCGACTAATGTCCAACGAGATGAGTGCCTTGCATGAGCCTCCGGCAAAATATGGCTGGTAGCTATGTAAATTACAATTCCAGAGAATGCAGCTAGATATAAAGCGGTAACATTTTCAGAAAGTGCCAAACTTGAACCAATTGCAGCACCACTTACTCTGGCGATTGAATCAACACCAAGAAGCAAATAACCCTTCTTGCTCCACTTATTACTCTTTACCAACAAGGCAACGGTATTTAAACCATCACTAAATGCATGGACAAGTAGAGCTACAAAAACTGCTATTCCTAATTTTTCATCAATTGAAAATGCCACACCCAATGCCAGACCATCTAGGAATACATGTAAGCCCATTGCCAAGGCACCAACGGTGCCGGTGAGATTTGCTGTGTGCTTATGATCATGCCCATAATCTGATTCAGCTGGTTCATGGGAGCCAAAAAATTTTTCATAAAGGTGTAATAGTAAAAAGCCACCAATTAAAGCTACCGATACACCTGGTGCACCTAAGAGGGTGGAGTTAGACATCTCAAAAATTTCAGGAAGAAGATCAAAGGCAACTAGGCCAAGTAATAAGCCTGCGGCTAGCCCTAAAACTATGTGCAGACGATCACGGGACCGAAGTGCGATTACTCCGCCAAGGGCAGTTGCTACTGCGGTGGCTGCGGCTAAAGCAATGGCTATGTTCATACCTGCAAAGTAACACAAATGAGAATGATTATTAAAATCATCCTCTCCGTGCCCCGTGCGACCTTAATAAACTGCCTTTGGCTAGACAGTTTTGCCCAACCCTTACACTTAAGCAACTAGTAAGCCGCCGACAGCCAGCCGGATGGAGACCAAATGGCCCAAGATCGTTTAGAGACAATTGTTTCCCTAGCTAAGAGGCGTGGTTTTGTTTACCCCTCATCTGAAATTTATGGCGGACTTCGCGCCTCCTGGGATTACGGTCCACTTGGAGTTGAGTTAAAAAATAATATTAAGCGCCAATGGTGGAAATCTATGGTGCAAGGCAGAGATGATGTAGTCGGATTAGATTCCTGCGTAATTTTAGCCCGCGAGGTTTGGCAAGCATCTGGTCATGTTGAGACATTCTCAGATCCATTAACTGAGTGCACAAGTTGTCATAAACGCTATCGCGCCGATCATTTAGTAGAGGCTTACGAAAATAAGCATAAGAAAAAAGCTGCCTCACTTGCCGAGATTAACTGTCCAAACTGTGGCAGTAAAGGAAAATTTACCGCACCTAAACAATTTTCTGGCTTACTTAAAACCTACCTTGGTCCAGTAGAGGATGAATCTGGTTTGGCGTATTTACGACCAGAGACGGCACAGGGCATCTTTATTAACTTTGATAATGTGGCATCAACCTCACGTAAGAAACCACCTTTTGGTATTGGTCAAATTGGAAAGTCTTTTAGAAATGAGATTACGCCCGGAAACTTTATCTTTAGAACCCGTGAGTTTGAACAGATGGAGATGGAGTATTTTGTTGTCCCGGGAACAGATGAACAGTGGCATCAATATTGGATCGATACTAGGTTGGCTTGGTATAAGGATTTAGGAATTAATCCAGATCGGCTTCGAATTTTTGAACATCCAAAGGAAAAACTCTCACACTACTCAAAACGGACTGCAGATATTGAGTATAAGTTTGAGTTTGCTGGAACTGAGTGGGGTGAGCTTGAGGGTATTGCTAATCGCACTGATTTTGATTTGAAATCACACTCTAGAGCATCTGGTGAAAATTTAACCTGGTTTGATCAGGAAAAAAATGAGCGCTGGACACCTTATGTAATTGAACCAGCAGCTGGTGTCGACCGCTGCGCTCTAACATTTATGTTAGATGGCTACACTGAGGATGAGGCACCTAATGCCAAGGGTGAGATGGAGAAGCGATCATTAATGAAATTAGATTATCGATTAGCACCAGTAAAGATTGGTGTGCTACCACTATCAAGAAATGCTGATCTATCACCAAAAGCAAAGGATTTAGCTACCTCTTTGCGTAAGCATTGGAATGTGGATTTTGATGATGCAGGTGCGATCGGTAGACGCTACCGCCGCCAAGATGAGATTGGCACACCATTTTGTATCACAGTTGATTTTGAAAGCTTAGAGGATCAAGCAGTCACAATTAGAGAGCGTGACAGTATGGCCCAGTCGCGGATAGCACTTGATCAGGTACAAAATTATCTTGCTGCAAAATTAATAGGTTGCTAATTGTTAACAAAGGTTAAGCCACTTACCCTGCCAATTTCTAATGGCAGATTTGAAAACAATCAGGTAGTTCTTAGTACACCAGTTGTGTTAGCCCCCATGGCAGGGATAACAAATGCTGCCTTTCGAAGATTGTGTAGAGAGCAAGGGGCTGGTCTTTTTGTCTCTGAGATGGTCACCGCCCGAGCTTTAATTGAAAGACGAGAGGAAACCTTTAGGTTAATAAAACCTGGAGTTGGTGAAAGTCCAAGATCTATTCAACTCTATGCGGTTGACCCAACAGTCTTAGGTAAGGCGGTAGATCTACTGGGAGGTGAGGATTTAGCAGATCACATAGATTTAAATTTTGGTTGTCCAGTTCCTAAAGTTACCCGCCGTGGCGGAGGAGCTGCTTTGCCATTTAAGCGCAAATTGTTTTCAGCAATTGTGGAGTCTGCGGTTAAGAGTGCAAATAAGTATGGAATTCCAGTGACGGTAAAGATGCGAGTCGGGATAGATTCAGATCATCAAACTTTTTTAGAGTCAGCAAAATCAGCTGCAGATCTTGGCGTAACTTGGGTGGCACTTCATGCAAGAACAGCTGCCCAGTTATACGAAGGCAGATCTGATTGGAATAAAATTACACAGTTAGTTGAACACTTATCAGATACTGATGTGCCAGTACTTGGAAATGGTGATATCTGGTCTAGTGAGGATGTGGTAAACATGATTAATCAAACTGGTTGTGCCGGTGTTGTAGTTGGCAGAGGATGTTTAGGCCGACCATGGTTATTTGCAGATTTAGTAAGTGCTATCAATGGCGAAAATAAGCGAGTAAATCCAAATCTATTCCAGGTGCGCGAAATAATGATTCGCCATGGTCAATTGTTAATTGAGTACTTTGAAAATGAGGACCGGGCAATGCGCGATATTAGAAAGCATATGGCCTGGTACTTAAAGGGTTTTTCAGTGCCAAGGCAGATTAGATCATCCTTAGGAATGGTTTCATCATTGGCGCAAATGCAGCAGTTGTTATCTCAGGTTGAAGATCAACCATATCCGCAAGCAGTTGGCGATGGCCCACGGGGTAGAACCAGCCATGGCCGGCAGGTAAAGCTGCCAGATGGTTGGTTAGATGATCCAGATGAGTTTGCCACCATTTTAATTGATGATGCAATTTCAGGTGGATGAAGTAATTGTTTATCTTTAAATTTATTAGAAGGATAATCTCATTTATTTTACTTCTGATTATTGTCATTCCCCTATATGTAGCAGGAAGTATTTGGTACACGGCAAGAAACTCATCTCCAGTTAAATCTGATGTTATTTTAGTTATGGGAGCTGCCCAATTTGATGGCCGGCCAAGTGAGATTTTGCAATCTCGATTGGTTGAGAGTTTAAAAATCTATAAATCAGGATTAGCGCCCAGAATTTACACCGTTGGCTCTGGCGCGCCAGGGGATCGAACCACTGAGGCAGCAGCTAGTAGAGCTTGGTTAATTGATAATGGGGTTAAAAGATCCGCCATCTCCTCCATTGCAAAGGGAAGAGATACTTTGGGAAGTACACAGGCATATGTTGAGGTGATGAAAAAAGCAAAGTTAAATTCAGTTGTAATTGTGACTGATCCCTACCACTGTCTTCGATCAACAAAGATGGCAAAGGATTTGGGGTTATCTGCCTCCTGTGCACCAGTTGAAACTGGACCTGCATCAGTTGCTAACTCAGAGTATAAGTATTTAGCACGAGAGATTGGTGCGTATTTGGCTTACATAACTGTTGGCAGGCTTGGAATTAAGTTAAGTGATCGCTTAATTTCAACAGATCTATACTCTTAAGCTATGGAGTTACTACCCGTATTAGATCTCTTATCAACCCTAGTCTTTGCATTAGTTGGTGCAAGAATTGCAGCTGATAAGGGATTAGATTATGGCGGAATAACATTTATTGCAGCTGTTGCATCAGTCTCAGGTGGCACATTACGAAATGTGTTTTTAGGATTAAAACCGGTTTGGATAAGTGATCCTTGGATAAGTGTGGCGGTTTTGAGTGCGGTGGTAATTACCTTAGTCTTTCGAAGAGTTACCCGAATTGGAAAAACCTTATTGGTGATGGATACATTTGGGTTGGCAATCGCAACTATCTCTGGTTCATATCTTGCCTTCCAGCAGCAGGTGCCATGGCTGGCAGCTGTTATTTTGGGTGTTATTACTGCAGTAACTGGTGGATTACTTCGAGATGTGTTGTGTCAGGTAGAGCCAGTTTTGCTACACCGAGAAACAATCGGAACCTCCTCATTAATAGGGGCGATCACCTTTGTAAGTATGTATCAGCTGGCCTTTGAGGTGAGGATTTCAGCGGTAGTAGGTGCAGCTGTTGTGGTGATTACTAGAATTATTTCAATTTACTTTGATTTACATTTGCCTAAATTCAACACAGGTAAAAAAGCCTAAACTTCTTAGTGCAATTTCTAAGTAAGGCTTGGACAGATAGGATTACCAAATGGTAATCAGGCCAGCAAAGGAACATCTGGGATACTCAGATTTTGATCGGGAAAGATTTTTAGATGAACCTGCAAAACGTGGCGGTCGCACTGAGTTTGCACGGGATCGAGCTCGGATTATTCACTCATTTGCATTACGAAGGTTGGCTGCAAAAACTCAAGTAGCAGTTCCGTGGGCAACTGATTTTCCCAGAACTAGACTCTCACACTCACTTGAGTGTGCTCAGGTGGGCCGTGAATTAGGAGCTGCACTTGGCGCAGATCCTGATTTAATGGAAGGGGCATGTCTTGCTCACGATATTGGCCATCCACCATTTGGTCACAATGGGGAAGAAGCTCTTAACCTGATTGCTCAATCCTGTGGTGGTTTTGAGGGAAATGCCCAAAGTCTTAGATTGTTAATTAGATTAGAGGCAAAGACAGTTCTGCCAGATGGTAAATCAATCGGATTAAATTTAACTAGAGCATCCCTGGATGCTGCAACTAAATACCCTTGGATACGCCCAGTTAATGGTAAAAAATTTGGTGTTTATGAGGATGATCTAGAGATCTTTAATTGGTACCGCAAGGGTGTTGAAGCTGGCAAAAGCTCCATGGAGGCACAGATCATGGATTGGTCTGATGATATTGCCTATAGCGTGCATGACTTAGAGGATTCCTTAGTATCTGGTCAGATTAAATTAGATCAGTTAAGTGATGATCTGCCAAAGCTGTTTGCAGTTGCCCAACAAATGTATCTGGCTGATATTAAAGAGAGTGAAATGCAAACTGCCTTAACTGATTTACAGAGTTTATCCTGTTGGCCTCGCTACTACGATGGCACTCATCGTTCACTTGCTCGGCTTAAAGATTTAGCAAGTCAGTTAATTGGAAGATTTGCCCAGGCAGCTGAGGTTGCAACCCAAGCAAAGTATGGTGATGGTGATTTAACAAGATATAACGCCAATTTAGTAGTTCCAAGAGCCCAACGGGTTGAGGTTGCACTACTTAAATCAATGGCTGGTCATTATGTTATTAATGCCGCTGATTCTCAGATTAGATATATCGAACAGCAAAAAATTCTTACCCAGTTGGTGGAGGCTATTTTACAAAGTGCACCGAAGAGCTTAGAGAGTTTTTTCCTGCAAGATTGGCAGCGAGCACAAACTGATCAAGCACGGCTTCGAGTAGTAATTGATCAGGTTGCATCTTTGACAGATCCAGGAGCCCTAACCCTGCACAATCGCCTTGTTAACAGGGGTTAATTTAAGTTGTCCACTTTGAAACTAGGATAGGAAGCATGGCCGGTCGCATTAAAGATGAGGATGTAACCTACATCCGAGATCACTCACCGATAGATGATGTAGTCAGTGATTATGTGCAGTTAAAAAATGCAGGCGGTGGTCAGAAAAAAGGGTTATGCCCATTTCATGATGAGAAATCTCCCTCTTTTCATGTGACACCAAGTAAGGGCTTTTTTCACTGCTTCGGTTGCCAAGTTGGTGGGGATGTAATTGCATTTATTATGAAGTTAGAGCACCTGACCTTTACTGAAACTGTTGAGCGACTAGCGGATCGAATTGGTTACACCCTGCGGTATGAAGCTGGTGGGGTGAGCAGTGGGCCAAGTATTAATCGTTCTCGGTTGGTGGCGGCAAATACTGCTGCATCAATTTTTTATCAGGAGCAGTTACAACTTCCAGCTGCCCAACATGGCAGAGATTTCTTAACTAAACGAGGTTTTGATCGAGATGCTGCCAAGAACTTTAATGTTGGTTATGCCCCTGATGAGTGGGATGGGTTGTATAAACACCTTAAGGGTAAAGGTTTTACTGATGAGGAGTTAAATCTTGCTGGTTTAATTAAAGAGGGAAGTAAGGGCATGATTGATCGATATCGCAATCGATTAATTTGGCCGGTTAAAGATATCTCAGGTGATGTAGTGGGTTTTGGGGCAAGAAAATTAGCTAGTGATGAGATTGATACTGGACCGAAGTACCTAAACTCACCGGAAACTCCGGTTTATAAAAAGAATCAGATTTTATATGGTTTAGATTTAGCAAAAAAAGAGATTGCAAAAAATCGCCAAGTTGTGATTGTGGAGGGCTACACCGATGTTATGGCAGCCCATCTAGCGGGTGTGACAACTGCAGTTGCCACCTGTGGCACAGCATTTGGTGATGAACATATTCGAATTATCAGAAGATTGTTAATGGATGCAGATGCATTTAGGGGCGAGGTGATCTTCACCTTTGATGGTGATGCAGCTGGTCAAAAGGCAGCACTTAGGGCATTTGAGGATGATCAAAAATTTGTTGCCCAAACATTTGTTGCCGTTGAGCCAAGTGGGATGGATCCTTGTGAGTTGCGCCAAGCCCATGGTGATGATGCGGTAAGAAACTTGGTGGCAAGAAGAGTGCCACTATTTGAGTTTGCGATTAAATCTGTAATTGCAAATTACGACATCACTGCAGCTGAAGGCAGAGTCAATGCTCTAAATCAGGTGGCACCATTACTTGGCAAGATCAGAGATGCCTCACTTCGCCCAGAGTATGTCAGGTTATTGGCTGGTTGGTTGGGTATGGAGGTAGATATTGTTTCAACCGCGGTTAAGAAAAATGGTGGCGCAACAAATGTGGTGGGTGAGAAAAAGGTAAATCTGACCGATCCAGTTTTAATGCTAGAGCGTGAGGTTTTAAAGGTGAGATTACAACTGCCAACATTGGCAACAAGTTGGGTTGATTTAGAATCAAATGCCTTTTCATTTACTCTTTACAACCAATTACGGCTATTACTTGATAATCAAGGTGAGTTTAATACTCAAGAGTTGATTGATAAAGCAGATTCAGAGGAGCTCAAATCATTAATTACCGAATTGGTGGTGGAGCCAATTAGAACTGATGGTGAAGTCTCGGATCGATATATCAATAGCATTTTGGCTAGATTACGTGAGGTGGCATTGAGTAGATCGATTGCAGAGATTAAATCCACTTTGCAGAGATTAAATCCAGTTGAGAATGAAGTGCAGTATCAAGAGATTTTTACGCAGTTAGTTGGCATGGAGGCAGCCAGACGGGTGCAAAAAGAGTTAGCACTAGGTGAGAGTTAAAACTTGAATAATTTAAGCGTAGGTTTGAGTGGCTTTACTTTTTCGCTACTATTTGCCCTACACAATCTTTAATTAGATTGATTATTCCCTGATAGCTCAATTGGCAGAGCAGCCGGCTGTTAACCGGCAGGTTCTTGGTTCGAGTCCAAGTCAGGGAGCATGGCCCTATATAGAGTGCAGGTTTCACTTCCTGACCGCCCAGGTTCCCTTGGTGCGGTGGCATCTGCAATTGGATTTGCTGGTGGAGATATTCGTGGCTTAGTTGTATTGCGAAGTGAAAATGGTCGAGGTATTGATGACATTACAATTGCCGTCCCTGGCAGTGATCCAACAGATTTAGTAAATGTCTTAACTGCAATTGGTGGTGTAGAGGTACTTTCAATAACACCAGTTGATTAGTACTTAACCTCTTGTAACTGCTTGGCCGACTGTTCTGGCTCTAGATCCATAATAAAAGCTCCCATTGCAGATTCAGAACCTGATAGATACTTTAACTTTCCAGGTTGTCGTCTAACCGAAACAATCTGCCAGTGCAATCTCATGCTATCTCGTCCAACATTTACCGGAGCTTGATACCAAGCGGCGATATACGCCATCTGGATTCCAAACACCCCATCTAATCTACTCAACGCCTCTTTAGCTATTGCTGGAAAGTGTTGGGATTGGCCTTCGTCTAACTCACTAATACTTGCCACCCCACGCCTTGGCGCAATATGTATTTCAAATGGATATCTTGCAGCGTATGGCACAAATGCTATCCATTCACTATTTTCACAAATAATTCGCTTTTTATCTTTAATCTCCCGAGCAATAACATCATCTAGTAAAACTCGACCAGTCTTTGAAAGGTGCGAGGCAGCCGCCTGCAACATTTTTTCAACCCTTGGTGGAATAAATGAGTAAGCATAAATTTGTCCATGGGGATGAGAAAGTGTTACACCAACCTCCTCACCTCGATTTTCAAATGGGAATACATATTCAACATAGGAAAGTTTGGATAAGTTCAAATCTCGATCCTTCCAAGCCTCTAAGACCGTTCTAATCTGCTCAATGCTTAATTGAGCAAATGTTGATCCATGATCTTGGGTGTAACAAACCACCTCACAGGCACCAGCTGCATCTGCATTTGGCGTATCCAAACCAGAAACTGCCGGCAGTTTGTAATTACCAGCTGGTGTAGTTAGGGCAGGTGATCGGTTGGTAAATACCACCACCTCGTAATTACTATCTGGAATCTCAGTTAACTTATCACCGCTAGTAACACATAATGGGCAAAGCTCTTTAGGTGGTAAAAAAACTCTGTGTTGTCGATGAGAGGCCACTGCCACCCACTCATTTACTAATGGATCAAATCTAAGCTGACCAATTCCTGGTTGGGCCTTCTCGCTACGCTTATCAGTTGCTGTGCGTGATGTTGGTTTACTATCGTAATAAAAAATATCCCGCTCATCAGAGAGTTTTAAATCTGAGCGAAAAACCCCACCCGACAATTGTTTGGCCATAATGGGTTAAGCGTAGTGCAAATAATTAATGCTTTATTTGTTTAGCGCAGCTATCTGTTGGTTTTTTAGTCACCGTTGGCTTTGGGGTTGGCGTTGGCTTTGGTAACTCAGGGCCTTGCATTAGGTTGATTGTGAATGGAATTTCATTATCAGCATGAGTTTTTGAGATATCTACATAATTTAAGGTGCCCGCAGTTACGCCAGCTGGCAAGCCCTCAATACTTAACTCCCACCGACCACTTGCAGAACGAACTGGGGTTTGATTCTTAACCTTTAAATTTTTATCTGTTGGCCTAAATACCACGGTGCCAGTAACCACCGGAGTCCCAATACTCCTTAAGACCTCAATATTTACAACTACAGGTTTATTTGTATCGGTAATCGTAGTTGAAATTAGATTCATTGTTGTCGGTTCATTTACTGGCATCATGTCAGCTGCCTCTGGCTGCCACTTGCCTTTTATTAAAGACATAAATTGATCAGGTGTTCCCCGAAATACATTTAAATCTAATCTTGAGCTAGGTACACCATAATTTTTGCCAATACCGCAGGATGAGTACTGCCAAATTTGCCATTGTGATGAGCAGTTTGCGGTGCTCCAAGAGTGAACAAAGCAGCCAATATTTGTTCGCTGTCCAGGTTGAGCAATTGGATCAGCTGGGTTTACGCCATAGTGGGCTAACCAAAGTGGATACTGTCGCAATATCTCACTTCGCTCCATAGCCATCTCTAAGAATTGTGCATAGGAGTAAAGAAATGGTTTACGACCAGTTTTTTCTTCAACAGTTTGTAGCCAGGTTTCAGCCCAAAGAGTTACTAGGCTTCTTGGCATAGTTTTAACACAGTTGCTGCCAACTTTTCGCACACAATTATTTTCTAAATCAAGAGCTACTGGAAGATCTCGATCGTTGTATCCACCTAAGGATGCCAATCTCCAAATCACCTTTTGTGCCTGTGCTGTTGCATCTCGAATCACATAAGCTGGGTCCTCACTATTAGGCAGATAAGCAAAGTGATACATGCCGGTGTAAAGACCAGCTGCTTGGGCAGCGTTTCGATCTCCAACCAACCACTTCATAGTTGTCTGATCAGCTTTTTCCTGAGCATCTGAGCCTTTAATCAAAACAAATCTCATACCCGCATCAAACTTCTTTTGAAAATCAATTGGTAGATCATTTGGGTGCTGCCATCTGCTGATATCAGAGCCTTGAATTCGCCCGCCAGTTAACTTGCTAGTTGCTTCAGTTATAAATAAAGAATTGTTATTAGCAAATGTTTTTGAGTTATCAACTTTAAAATTTGCAACCTTTGAAACTGTTTTTTTCTTTCCAACTAAAACTGTTGCGCGATACTGTCCCTCTGCCTTAATTGCAGTGGCTACAGTGGTAATTCGCCAGGATCCAACATCAGAGGCAGTGGTTTTTAGCGGGGTTTCTTTCCAAGTGATTCCATCAAAACTTTGAATCGTGATTTTACCTTTGGCCGCTGGCTTAACCTGTCCATAAAATGTCACCAATGATTCACCAGCATTTGGCGTGCTCTGCACATTAAATGACAGAGCAGTTTTTGCAGTTGCACCACTAGCTGATGACACCAGGCCTAAGCAAAGAGTTATTGCAAAAACGGAAGTAATTAACCTTTTCACCGCTCTATTATTGTCGGTGTTATCCCTAAAACTGATTTAATCGCATCTATTAAGGCCTGAGTGTGGGATGGATTACGAGTTTTCTTAAAATCATGAGGGTTTGCAAACTTTTGGCTATCAGCAAAATCTAAGGTTAACTGGTTGTTTTCATAGGAAACTAATCTGGCATCAAAGAATGCAAGCCATGTGATTCGATCCTTTTCCAGCAGTAAATCTAAGACTTCATTCCATTGTGATTTTATTTGATCAAGATCCATCGATTTACACTAATAAACTATAAGCAATTAGAAGTAGCAACAAAATTAAGGCTAATTTTTGAGTCAATTTTCTAATTAAAAACTCCCGCATCATCGGCATAAAGGTGAGAATAAGTACTAAAGCGCCTGAGAGAATTAGCACCAAACTCTTAGCAAGATTTTGATCGCTTCCTGTTTGATAGCGAAGATTAATTAATCCAATTGCCAAAATTGCATATGAGCCAAACCGATAATTATTTAGCGGATTCATTATTTTGGAATTCTCAAAGAGTGCATACCGCCATCAATATTTATTGCAGTTCCAGTTATAGAGGCCTGAAGTGGGCTGGCTAAAAATATTATGGCATTTGCAATCTCAGTAGGGGAGACCAATCTTCCCATCGGTTGCCTAGCCTCGAGGGCAGTTCGAGCAGCCTTTGCATCGGCAGATTGATCCAGTAATTTCTTCACCCATGGTGTATCGGTAGTTGCTGGATTTACTGCATTGACTCTAATTCCATCTGCAAGGTGATCTGTTGCCATTGCCAAAGTTAAAGTCATTATCGCTCCCTTTGAAGCGCTGTAGGCAGCACGATTTGGAATTCCATCAGTTGCCGCAATAGATGCAGTATTAACAATTGCAGCTGATTTACTCACTCGAAGCAATGGAATTGCTTGTTTTGAAACCCTGGCTGTTCCGATTACATTTACATTTAATACTTTTTGCCAAACCTCATCAGTTTCATGTTCTACCGTAGTGAGTGAACCAATACCAGCATTGTTCACCAAAATATCTAGGCCTTTACTTGATTTTTTAAACTCTGCAAAAGCATTTTCAACTGATTTTGCATCACCGATATCGCACTTAATATAAGTGGCATAAGCTGACATATCACCTTGATTAATATCAAAGCCAAATACGGTTGCGCCTTTTTGGTTTAAACCTTTTGCAACCTCAAGGCCAATTCCAGATCCTGCACCGGTAACAATTGCTGTTAAGCCGGCAAACTCTTTATCCATACCTGTTAATCCGATCTGCTGTCTCAGTAGGCGAACAGTATTCACTATTCCAACACGCTCCTATACTATTGCGAATATGGCCCGCCATAGCGAATTAGTAAAAATTCCCCGAATAGATCGATACATCACCAAACTTGCCCTTGGTACTGCACCCCTTGGAGGATTATTTACATCGGTCGCTGAAGCCGATGCCGAATCAACAATTCTTACCGCAGTTGAGTTAGGTATTAATTACTTTGATACCGCTCCGTTGTATGGGTATGGAAATGCTGAGCGCAGATTAGGTTCGGCCTTAAACAAATCTGGAAAACCCTTTGTACTTTCCACCAAGGTGGGGCGAATTATAGAAAAAATCGATCCAAGTAATCCAAATATAGATAATTCACTCGGTAGATTTGCTGATGTAGATAAAACATTAACACCGGTCTTTGATTTTTCACGTGATGGAATACTTCGCTCGATTGAGGATAGTTTAAAGCGATTAAATATTTCTGCTATTGATATTGCATATATTCATGATGCAGATGATCGAATCGGTGAAGCAATTGAAAAATCTTATCCAGTACTTAATGAGCTTCGATCCCAAGGTGTCCTAAAGGGAATTGGAGTTGGCATGAATTACTGTGCACCCTCCATTAAAGCAGTTAAGGAAATGGATCTTGACATTATTTTGATTGCAGGCCGATTTTCCTTATTAGATCAATCTGCGCAAGAGCAATTATTTAAAGAGTGTAAAAAGAAAAATACTGCAGTAGTTATTGGCGGTGTCTATAACTCAGGCATTTTGGCAAATCCAGTTGCTGGTGCAACCTACGATTACGCACCTGCTAGTGATGAGTTAATTAAACGTGCTCAACAAATCAAACAACTGCTTGCTGATTTTCATACCCCACTTACAGCGGTAGCAATTCAATTCCCACTTCGCCATCCAGCAGTCACATCGGTTTTGACTGGCTCTAGAACTGTAAAAGAACTAACTTCAAATGTTGCTGACTTTGATCGTGAGATTCCAGCTGCAGTTTGGGACGCACTTGAAGAGTCAGGTCTGATAAATCGAATTGATGCTTAGAAGATGAGCAATTTAGCGGTAATTAAAACTCCAACAGAGCCTTATCGGTTAGTCAAAGAAATTAATGGTAAGTATTTTGAAATTGATGGTCTAAAAAATTTATCTGATGCATTAGTGATGCGGTTAGCTGATTTTCGTAAAAAATATGAAACAGCTGGTAGCAAAGAGATAAAAGGTGAGCTAGCAGCACCAGTTGCGATAGATACCGAGGTTTGGGGTGCAGGTGTTACCTACCAGCGTTCACGAGATGCTCGAAAAGAGGAGAGCGGAATACCTGATGTTTATCAATTAGTTTATGGGGCTGATCGACCAGAGTTATTTTTTAAAGCTACCGCTCGTAGAACAGTTGGACATCTTGCTGAGGTTGGAATTAGAGCAGATGCATTAACCTCAGTACCAGAGCCTGAGGTTGCCATTGTGCTTAATAAGTTTGGTGAATTAATTGGAATGAGTATCTGCAATGATATGACCTCAAGAAATATTGAAGGTGAAAACCCACTTTATCTCTCACAAGCGAAGATTTACTACGGATCTAATGCATTAGGCCCGATGATTCGCCCGATTTGGGAGATTATTGACCATAATGCACTGGGAATTTATGCAAAAATAGAAAGAGCTGGATCGATTGTTTGGCAGGCAGAGACCTCACTTAAATCTTTAAATAGAACTTTTGATGACTTAATCGATTATCTATTTAGATGTCAGTATTTTCCAGTCGGGGTAATTTTATCTACGGGAACTGGGATTGTTCCCCCGCTTGATATTTCCCTGCTTGCCCAAGATCTAGTTACCATTACAGTTGATCAAATTGGCACCTTAGTGAATAGGGTTGCGCTAACTCCTGAAGATATAAATTATCGGATTAAACAATGAGCAAGCAGGTGGTTTGGACGCAATGGGATGATTTAAATGTTCCTAGTGAATTTAAAAGATTATCTCCTGCCAACACACCAGCTGAATCTGGAGACCTATCTGAGGTTACATTTTATGTTCCAACTTATATGGGAGGGCGAGCTGCACTTGAGTTAACTAAGAAAATGCCCAAGTTGAAGGTATTACAGGTACCTAATGCAGGTTATGACGATGCTATGGAGTTTTTACGCCCAGGAATGACTTTATGTAATGGTCGAGGCATTCATGATGACTCAACCGCTGAGTTAGCTGTTGGTTTAACAATTGCCTCACTTCGTGGTTTTCCTACCTTTGTTAGGGACCAAGATAAAGGTGAGTGGGTAAATAAAAATTACAACTCAATTAATGATCGCAAGATTGGAATAGTTGGCTTTGGTTCGATTGGTTCAACAATTGCCAGAATGCTCTCAGGTTTTTCAGTTGAAGTAGTGGCATTTACTCAATCCGGCCGAGATAAAACAATACCAATCTCTGAAATAGATAAGCACCTACCATCTATAGATATTGTGATATTGATCTTGCCACTCACAAACGAGAGCAAACACCTATTTGATGCTCGCCGTTTGGCACTTATGAAAGATGGTGCGCTACTTGTAAATGTTGCTCGTGGACCAATTGTTGATACCCAGGCACTTATCAAGGAGCTCAACTCTGGTCGAATTACCGCTGCCTTAGATGTCACCGACCCAGAGCCACTTCCAAAGGATCACCCACTTTGGAGTGCCAAAGGAGTATTTATCTCACCACATGTGGGAGGAAACTCTTCAGCATTTGATAGACGAGCTCGAAAGTTAATTGAGTCTCAGTTAAATTTACTTGTGCAAGGAAAGCCGCTTAATAATGTTATCGTGGCTGGTAATTAGGCCAATACTTTTTAATTTTTTCGCGTAAGAAATCTGCACTTTCATGCATCTGCTCCATGCCATCCACGCCATCTTCAATTGAGATCCAGCCATCAAAGCCAACATCTTTTAAACTCTTAAATATTGCATCATAATCATTTAGACCTTTACCAATTACTCCATGTTTAAAAAATGAAACATAACCAGCACTTCCGCCCTCGGCCTTTCGCAAATCCTCAATCGTTCCATTAGCAAGATAACGATCTGATGCACCCATTGAGATAACTCGATGCTTAACTTTTTCGAGTAATTCAAGCGGGTCTTCACCTGCTGCTATGGCATTGGATGGGTCAAATTGAACTCCAAAAATTGGTGAATCAATATGGCTAATCAGATCCACAAATACATCCATCATCTGAGCAAATTCAGGTTCGGTCCAGAAATCATCCTTGTAGTGATTTTCAATAACTAATTTGACTCCTACTTTTTCAGCTTCGACTAAACATTTTTCAATGGAATCAACAACATAGCCCATACCTTGCTCACGGGTAATATCTTTTCGTCGCTGACCAGATAAAACTCGGCAGAGTTTGGCTCCTAATTCTGCCGACATCCGTATTGAATGTATCTCGTGATCAACTTGTTGTTGCCGTAACCCAGGATCAGGTATTGTGAAATCTGGTGAACAACACATCATCGGGATTTGCATCCCAGCACTTTCTACACTTTTGCGAATCTTGGGCCAATTGGCAGGATCTTTAAGATCGGCAAAGTTGTTATAAAACTCAAGTCCATCAACATTTAACTCATCACCAAGTTCAATCCATTGATAAATACTCATCTGTCCTGAAACTAATTGCTTGATAAATCCCTTGGGAAATGCAGCTAACTTTGGCATTACTTCTCTGGATTTCTACCAATTATTGAAAACTGCTCTAACTCAACTACCGAGCCGGTAAATGGGCGAGATTCATCCCCGAGCCAGTAAATACATGCACTTGCTAACTGCTCAGGTGTGCTCATCACGCCAAATGGGATATTTTCTTTGCCTAATTTTTCTGGCCATTTTTCTGGCAGGCCTTTTTTAATCTGATCAACATACTCTCGCTCAGTCAAAATCCAACCTGGGTTGATCAGATTAAATCTAACCTGGTCTACACCATGGGCGTTAGCTAAATTTCGAGTCATCGTCTGTAACCCAGCCTTACCAATGCTGTATGCAAGCAGTGAGGATTCACCACTATATGCATTTATAGATCCAATATTTAGTACTGACCCTTTACTACTTTTTAGATGAGGAAAGCAGGCTTTAATTAAAAAGAGTGCTGATTGCAAATTAACTGTGATGGTCTTAGCAAAGGATTCAGGTGTTATCTGCGAGAGATTGTTTCGCTCAATTATTGCAGCGTTGTTTACTAAGCCATCAATTTTCCCAAATGATTTTATTGCGCAATCAACAATCTCACCTGGCGCATCTGCCTTTGCCAAATCAGAAATACATAACACCGCATTTTTTCCAAGTTGAGCTACCACCTTTTGGCCCGCTGCTTGATCAATACCGTGAATTACAACCTTAGCTCCTTCAGAAACCGCCTTTTCTGCAATTGCTTTTCCGATACCTGAGGTGGCACCGGTAATAATTATTACCTTTTCTTTTAACCTCATAATTACTGCGGCCTAATCACAGATTTTAAAATCTCTCCAGATTGCATCTTCTCAAATGCCACTTGCCAATCTGTTATTGGAAAAACACCACCTAAAACTGGTTTTAAATCTAGCTTTCCACTTGCTACTAATCTTAAAACTCGCTCCCACATCGGCCAGTTATGAGAGAAGCTGCCACGCAGAGTGACATTTTTTGCCACCAATGGATCAAGAGAGAAATCCAATGGTTGTGGTCCCCAACCAACCTTTGATATCCAACCATTTGGCCTGATTACCTCTAATGCATTTTTTAACGAGGCGCTAACACCGGCTGCATCAACCACACCATCTGCACCTAAGCCATCTACTGATTTTGCCCAACTGGTGGCATCGCCAATTATCACCTCTGCGCCATATTGTTTTGCAATCTCTAATCTCTTCTTATCTTTATCTAGTCCTACCAATGCCACCTCAGCACCAGCTAGCTTTGCCATCGCAGCACATAAAACACCAATTGGGCCAGGTCCATAAACCACAATTCGATCACCTGGCCGGACAAATCCAGGTGCAATAGTTGCGCTATATGCAACAGCACATGGCTCAGTCATCGCTGCGTATTCAAATGAGATATTTGCTGGAATCTTATGAAGTAACCGTGATGCCACCTTGGCATATCTAGTCATGCCACCATTTACACCATAACCAAAACCCTTTCGAGCAGGATCTAAGTTGTACTTTCCCTCTCTGGTTAGTGGTGAATCACCATCAATTACCGCGGCGGTCTCAGTAACAACTCGATCGCCAACCTGCCACCGAGTCGCTGCCTTTACATTTTTTCCTAACTCTTTTATTACCCCACAAAACTCATGACCTAAGACAACTGGGTAATTAACCACCCAAGAGTTTGTGCCATGCCACTGATGAAGATCTGAGCCACAAACACTTACCGCCTCTACCTGCATAATCACATCATCATCACCAAAGGTTGGGTAATCAATCTCCTGTAACTCAACACTTCCTGGCTTTGAAGAGAAGTTAACAACACCTAGTGATTTCATAACTACCTACCTAACTCTTGGTGTAATTGGAATATCACCATAACCATGAACCTTTTCACAAATTTTTCTAAGCACCTCTTCCACATCTCCAGCACCCTTTGAAAAAGAATCTGCATCAATTGCAAGGGGAGCACCAATTACTACCAATGGTGCACCATATGATGGACAAGCTATGGCTTGCTCAAGTGATAATCCACCAACAGCTTGGACTGGAATACCAACTGCATCGACAACTGCCTTTAATTGATCAAGTGGATTTGGTGCCACCTCACCCCTTGCAGCAATGCCACGACGTTCGTCGTAACCAATATGATGAATGATCATGTGGCAACCTAAATCCTCAAGTTGGCGAGCACCATCAACCATATCTTCACAACCTAAGTTATCTCCCATCACAGTGATGCCGTAATCCTTACCAGCTTGCACAACAACTTTAATAGTCTCTGGATGCGCTCTGGCCATAACAACAACATGAGTTGCACCAGCCTTTGCCATCATTTCCGCTTCTAGATATCCACCATCCATAGTTTTTAAATCTGCCACCACTGGTGTATTTGGAAACTCTTTTCGAAGAGCTCGAACACCATGTAATCCTTCCGCCAATATAAAAGGTGTGCCCGCCTCTAACCAATCCACCCCAGCGCGCATGGCAGTGTGGGCCATCTCCATCGCCTCTTTAATATCAGTTAAATCTAGTGAGACCTGAACAATTGGCTTCACCTATAAGACCCCAAACTTTGCAAATGCCTCACTTGGGGCCATGCCATCTCTGACGGCATTTCTAAACAAGTTCTCGCCAGAGTTTTTCTCCTCCACACGGGCAATCACCTCTGCCATTGCATCCTTTGGCACAATCACCACACCATCTATATCACCAACAATTAAATCCCCTGGATTAATCGTTACGCCATCAATCACCGCTGGCACATTATGTTCAACCACCTCATACCTTGAATTGATATCAAGGGGCGAGGTCTGCACACCAAAAACTTTAAAACCTAATGCTTGCATTCTGGTGGTATCCCGCACCGGTCCATCAGTAAGTGCACCTGCTACACCTTTATGTTTACAAGCAGTTGAGAGTAACTCTCCCCAAAAAGCTGCTGGATGATTGCCACCATTGTTTCGATTAGATGGTGTTACATAGACTTGATCTTTACCAACGGCATCTAACGCCTTTAACAATCCAACATATGGCACTTGCGGTGCTTTAAAAACTGCCTCAACTCTTACCGGAAATGCATACCCCATCATTACGCCATCACCTGAAAGCATTTGAATATCTGGTTTCAAAACCTGATTACGTAACTCCATATGATCTAAACAATCAGAGGCCAAAGCTGCGGTGAAGATCTTGGAAAGTTTTACCAGGTCATACTCGGTGCGGCTCACGCCCTAAAGATTAGAGGCTTATCTACAGTAGTTACAGACCCTGAAGTATTACTTGAGCCCTTGCGCCTGCTGCTTTATAACATTTTCGTAAAGCACCACTAATTGAGCAATTCTGAGCCCGTTATCGTTGACTACCGAACCTGCGCATATAAGGATTGCCTCAGGTTCGACGATCCGCGTTGTACCACTTCCTATAGAGAAGAAATGGAGAAATGAATGCGTAGAAGTTCATTTCGTCTTGTTGCAGCTGCAGCAGCTATTGCCCTTGCGGTAACTGGTTGTTCATCATCATCTGATGATGCAGCGAATGAAGACACAGAGTTTGAAATCTTTACCTGGTGGGCATCTGGTGGCGAAGCTGCTGGCCTACAAGGAATGATTGATGTTTACACAGCGCAAAACCCAAACACAGAGTTTATTAACGCTGCTGTTGCCGGTGGTGCTGGTGTAAACGCAAAGGCCGTACTACAAAGCCGTTTGGATGCTAATGAGCCACCTGACTCATTCCAAGCACACGCAGGTATGGAGCTTGATGGTTATGTAAGAGGCGGACAATTAGAGGATCTAACATCTCTATACGCTTCTGAAGGTTGGGACAAGATTTTCCCAGCAGATCTAATCAAGACTCTTACCGTAGATGGAAAGATTTACTCAGTACCCGTAAATATTCACAGAGCAAATGTTCTTTGGTGGAATCCAGCTGCACAAGCAAAGGCTGGAATCACAAAAGCACCTGAGACTCTAGATGAGTTCTTTGCAGATCTTGAGAAGTTTAAGAAAGCTGGCATTACTGGTCTAGCACTTGCAGGAAAGGGAGACTGGGCGATCGCTCACCTACTTGACTGGATGTTGTTAGCATCAATGGGTCCAGATAAGTTTGAAGGTCTATACAACGGATCAACTTCATGGACAGGTCCTGAGGTTGCTGCTGGTATTAAGAACTTCCAAAAAGCACTTTCTTATGGAAATAAGGGAGCAGGAAACCTTGATTGGCCAGATGCTGGAAAGTTAGTAACTGATGGCAAAGCTGGATTCTTTATCATGGGTGACTGGGCCTCTGCTCAATGGCAATCAGATGGATTAAAACTAGGAACTGACTACACAT
>Ga0194130_10002773_pt1 | contig 24708 bp, 34 predicted proteins | sample TA2KigsurfametaG_FD_160084 | JGI IMG/M metagenome (GOLD analysis project Ga0194130, IMG submission 160084) | Freshwater microbial communities from Lake Tanganyika, Tanzania - TA2015050 Kigoma 12 surface | ecosystem: Environmental > Aquatic > Freshwater > Lake | place: Tanzania: Lake Tanganyika... | reverse complement strand
GTCACGGCCTCCAGCTGACTGGCAAGGTCCTCCCGCGGCGCGCTGTCCGGTGGTGGCGCTCCCGGACACCCCTGCGGGGCGGGCATCGGGGCGGTGACCCGAGGTTTCTCCACCTTTCCGAAACGATGGCGCACGCCCAGGAGATAGCCGTTGCTTCCCTCGCGCACGCCGCTGTAAAGGCCATAGGCGCCGGAGCGATGGTGGATGCGTCCCACGATCGACCACTCCGGCGTCACGAGGCCCTCGACCTCGAAGGCGAGGTAGTTGAGGAAGGTGGAATAGTTCTCCCTCTCCGTCCGCTCCCAGTTGCTGGCCTGGGTGAGCAGGCTCACGCCCTCCTCAAAGAAGACGTTCAACCAGGGCCGGAGCCAGAGGCGGGCGCCGATGCCCAGGGTGACCTCGCCGAACGTCTGCGTGGGGGTGTCGGCAAACGGAACCGCCTGGTTGTAAGGGCCGCCCCCCTGACGCCGCGCATGATGGCCCACGAGGTTGGCATCCAACTCGATGGACACGGGCCCGCCATTGATGAGGCGTCGCTGCAAGCCCAGCCCCAGCAAATATTCGGGCCTCGCGTCGCCATCGAAGTAGAAGGCGCCGCCGAAGTTGGCCGTGGTCATCTGGCCCGCCCAACCGGTGACCGCCCAGGGATAGGGATGCCACTCGGGGATGGGGGGGAGGGAGGGCGGACAGCTGAAGGGCTCGGGGGGAGGCAGGGGCGTGGAGGGGGGCTGGGTCAGATCCAGATCCTGCGCGCTGCCATCCAGCTCCAGCACGCCGTAGACGTCCTCCATCTCGCCATTGCCCTCCAGGAGGCTGTAGCGCAGGCGGCTGGCCTGGAAAAACTGCTGTCCCCGCTGAAACCGCACGGCGCCCGCAGCAAAAAGCGTGCGGCTGGCGGGATCGAACTCAAGGCGATCCGCCTGCAGGCGCCCCCCCGCGATCTTGGCGGTGACGTTGCCAGTGCTCACGAAACGCTCCAGCTGGGCGTCATAGTCCTGCCGGTTGCTCATCAGCTCGAGCTCCAGCGGAATGGCGTCCACCGCTCCCGGCGGGGGGGGGGGGGGGGGGGGGGGCGTCGCGGGCGCGGCCAAGACAGGCCGCTTGGCGGCGCCCGGGTCGCCAGGGGCAAAACCGGCGGACGTTGGGACGGCAGGCGTCGGGACAACAGGCGTCGGGACGGCGGAGCGGGGAGCGGAAGGCTCCGATGGCGGGGAAGGGTCCGCCAAGGACGCCGACGCCGGGGGGCCCGCAACGGTGGCGACAACGGCGGCGGCCGCAGGCAACGGCGGCAACTGCACAATGAGCACGCCCTTTGGCTCGGCTGGGGTTGCCTCTGGCGGCGGACTCGCTTCCGCCAGAACCTCTCGTGCCTCGGCCTCTCGTGTTTCCTGCTCTCGCGTCTCGGCCTCTCGGGCCTCGGTCAGGGTGATGGGGGGGCCCAGGGCGTCCTTCGCCAGGGCGGCGGATTGGTCAAAACCAAACGCCCCCAAAAACAGGAGCGCCAATCCGGTGGCGGCTCTCACACTGTCCCGGGAGAGGGAGTCCGGCGAGGCTGGGGCCGGGATCTGGCGATGGGGCACCACCTACGGCCCACTCTCTCAAGGTGGCAGTGATCTTGCCACGTGATGTCGACCCCGAGGGATGCGCGTCAGACGGTTCGCTTCTCGGTAGCCACGCCGCTCAGCGACGGCTCCATCCCCCACGCGGCGTGTCACATGCGGCGGCAAGACAGAGAGCGTCAAGTCTCGCCATGGACGGCCTCACTCCTCCAGGTCTTTGCGGCTGGGCGTGCGGCTTGGATCGCTGGCGAGAAAGCCAAACACAAAAATGCCGATGAAAAAGAAAACAACCGAGTAAACCGAGATCTTGAGGGCGAGCATGGGCTCTCCAGCGTGGTACAGGGGAGGCGGGCGCGTCGGAACGGGCAGTCCCCGTGCGGCCGACACATCCTATGGGTCCTCCATGACGATCCAGAGGGAAAGGGGCCAGCGAGGGGCGGTTCCTGTTGGGATTGAAATGTTTTCGCCCCCCCTTGTCCGCCGTGGTGAACCCCCTGGAGCTGCAATCCCTCTGGCGGCGAGCCACCACCGACGCTGACGACGCGTCCGCCCTGCTCCTTCCCTGGGGAGCCCGCCATCGGCCGGATTGGGCGGCGCGCGGTCTGATCATCTGGCCGCGCGGGGGGCAGTGGTGCCACCTGCGACTGTCCCTGGCCTGCCCGGAGGACTGGCGCTCCCTGGGCCCGCGGGTGGCCCGCGCCCGCCTGGCCCTGCGCTGGTGGGCGGAAGCGGCGGAGCTCTGGGTGCGTGGCACCCGCGTGCACACGGGCGATCTGTTCGACAGTGGCTGTCGCTGGGCGCTGCCGGAGGCGTGGTGGGGGGACGCCCCCTGGCCCGTGGAACTGCGCCTGCGCAGTCCCCTTCATGACGATGGCGCGCTGGTGCTCAGTCGCCTGGAGCTGGAGCCTCTCGACGCCTCTGATCCGCAGGGAATCCTGGACGGGACCGTGGCCGCGCTGCGGGCCCTGCGGGAGGAGAGCGGGTCGCCAGGCGAGACCGGCCAGGCCGGCCGCTGGCAGGTGCTGGGCCATGCCCATCTCGATCTGGCCTGGCTCTGGCCCGTGGCGGACACCTGGCGGGCGGCGGAACGCACCTTTCATTCCGTGCTCGCCCTGATGGAGCGCCGGGAGGAACTTCACTTCGGCCAGTCCACCCCGGCCCTCTACGCCTGGCTGGAGCACCACCGCCCCTCCCTGTACGAACGCATTCGGGAGCGGATGCGCCAGGGCCGTTGGGAACCGCTCAATGGCCCCTGGGTGGAATGCGATGCCGTTCTCCTCGGCACCCCGTCGCTGCTGCGCCAGTTTCAGGAGGGCCAATGGTGGTCGCGGCGGGCCTTTCCCGAGTGGACCCACGCCCTGGCCTGGCTGCCCGACAGCTTTGGCTTCAGCGCCGGCCTGCCCCCGGTGGCGGCGGCCACGGGCGTGCGCTGGTTCTGCACGCACAAGCTGGCCTGGAATGGCGACAACCCGTTTCCCCATCGTCTCTTTCGCTGGCGCGGGCGCTGCGGCCGGGAGGTGCTGGCCCTGATGACCGCGCCGATCGGCACCGATGGGGATCCCGTGGCGATGGAGCGCTTTCGCCTGGCCTGGGAGCGGAGCAGCGGCGTGGCGGAAGCGCTCTGGCTGCCAGGGGTGGGCGACCACGGGGGCGGACCCACCCTGGAGATGCTGGAGCAGCTGGCCCTCTGGCAGGGGCGAGAGGGCACGGCGCCCCAGACCCACGGAACGGTCCGGGACCATTTCGACCGCTTGGAGCCCCTGGCGCCTCGGCTGCCGGTGTGGCGGGATGAGCTGTATCTGGAGCTCCATCGCGGCTGTGCCACCAGCCGGCCGGACCAGAAGCGCCACAACCGCACGCTGGAGCGCCTTCTGCGGGAGGCGGAGACCGCCCTGGCTCTCCTCGCCGCCGCCCCCTGCGGCGGGGACCCCGCCGCAGGGGGGGAGACGCCCGCCCCGGACTGGCGCCCCCTGCTCTTTCAACAGTTTCACGACATCCTGCCGGGCACGGCGATCCCCGACGTGTTCACCCAGGCGGAGCCGATCTGGCGTCGGGCCCGCCGCGAGAACCGGCGCCTGCGGGATCAAGCCTTGACGCGACTGTGGGGCGGCCTGGAGCCCGCTGGCTCCCGGTGGATCGCCGGCCAGCTGACGTGCCTGCCCCCGACCCCCCGCACCGCGCGCCTGCCAAGGGGACGCTGGCTCCACGGCGGCGTGCCCTTGCCCACTCAGGACGCTCCCGGCGGCGGGACGTGGGTGCAGCTGCCGGGGCTGGACGGCGTGGCGGCCCTCCCCCTTGAGCGGGAGCGATCGGCGTCGCCCCCCGCTCTTCCCCCGACCGCCCCCTGGCGGCCGGTGACGCTCCAACGCCTGTCGGAGAGCGCGGGCCCGGGGCGCTGGCGCCTCGCCAATGGCCTGGTGGCCGTGACCCTGGGCCCTCTAGGGGTGGAGGGGTTGGAGGACGCCGCCGGCCAACCCCTGCTGGCGGGTCCCCTGCGCTGGTGCCGCTACGGCGATCGCGGCGAATTCTGGGATGCCTGGGATCTGTCCCGCGTCTACGGCGACCATCCCCTGCCCTGGACCTGGGAGGAGGAGCCACGGTGGGTGGAGGAGGGACCGCTCTGTGTCCGCCTGGTGTGGCGGGGCCGTTGCGGGCGGAGCGCCGTGCGGCTGGATGGCCGCCTGCTGGCGGGCTCCCCCTGGTTCGAGCTGGTGCTGCGCGTTGATTGGCGGCAGCGCCATGAGCTGCTGCGCCTCGTGGTGCCCCTGGCCTCCCGAGCCTGTCGCTGGGCGGCTGATGCCCCCGGAGGGGTGAGCGAACGGCCGACGGTGCCCCGCACCGCGCGGGAGCGGAGCCGGTGGGAGGTGAGCGCGATCAGCTGGATCGCGTCGGTGGGGGACGGGCGGGGCGATGGCCTGGCCGTGGTGCTGGATGGGCCGCAGGGGGTGGCTGCGGGGCCGGAGGAGCTCTCCGTCTCCCTGGTGCGCGGGCCGACCTGGCCCGATCCCGGCGCCGACAACGGACTCCAGCGGCTGCGCTTGGCCTTGATGCCCGCGTCGGGGGGCTGGCGCGCGGCGGCGGTGCCCCAGCAGGCCTGCCGGTTCCGGGAGCCCCTCTGGCTCCGGCCCGGAGCCTCCCGCGACACGGATGCCGCGCGCGTCTCCCTGCCCCATCAGGAGCCCGACGTGGTTGTGGTGGGGCTGCGGGCGGCGGCGGGGGACGGGCGCGAGAGCATCCTGACGGCGCAGAACCTGGGACCCTGCCGCCGCCGACTGCGCCTGCCCGACCACGCGGTGGTGGTGGGTCAGGTGGACGGCCTCCACGACCCGCTGGACACCACCGGGACGGACGCGAACGACCCGGGTCGTGACGCGGACGACCCGGGTCGCGATCCGGTCCTGTCGCCATGGAGCCTCACCTTTTGGCGTCTTCGCCTGTGACGGCTGGGCCCGCGCCGGGGCGCAAGATCACCGTCGGTGGTTGGCAACAGGGTGTTGGAAAGGTTTTCTCGGAAACTTTTCTCGGTGCTTTTCCAGGAGCCTTTTCTCGGAGCCTTTGCTCAGAAACTTTTCTCTGAACATTTCTGTCGGAGCCTTTTGCGAAGACTTGTCTTCGCAAGCTGGATCCCGGAACGCGGTCGGCAACGACCTTGATTGGACCGACCCGTGAACGCGGACTCACCTGGCCGCACCTGGCGGTCGATGTTGTGGTTGTGGCGTGGACCGGCGGGGACGTCGGAGCGCTTCGGACCGGGAGCGTCAGTCGTCGTGATCGTCGAAGGGATCGGTCAGCCCCTTGGAGGGGGGGCCGAAGGCTTGATAAACGCCGAAGCCCGTCAGGGCGAGCAGCACCGCCAGGACGGCCAGGGCCACCGACAGAGCCGGGGAGGCGGTGGAGAGGGTTGGATCCATGGGCGCGGGGGGCGAGGCGGGGCCGGAGGGAATTACGTCACAACTCTCGACAGCGCCTCGTGGAAGAGCTGGCAAGACCCTTAAAGTAGCCAGCACGCTGACCCATCCGAGAGGATCGAGCCGCCATGGCCCAACGCACCCGCCTGGGAGACATCCTGCGCCCCCTGAACTCCGAATACGGAAAGGTCGTTCCCGGTTGGGGCACCACGCCAGTCATGGGACTGTTCATGGCGCTGTTCCTGGTGTTCCTGCTCGTCATCCTGCAGCTTTACAACAAGTCCCTGCTGCTGGAAGGGATCAATGTGAACTGGAACGGCGTCGGCTGAACGCCGCCTTCCCCCTCTCCTCAGATCACGATGAACATCTTTGGGATCGGCCTGCCGGAGATGGCCGTGATCGCGGCCATCGCGTTGATTGTGTTCGGTCCGAAGCGGTTGCCGGAGATGGGCAAGACCCTGGGTCGCACCTTAAAGGGCTTCCAGAGCGCTTCCCAGGAATTCGAGCAGGAGTTTCGCTCCGCCCTGCGCACAGCGGAGGAGGACTCCTCCCCTCCATCCGCGACGGCCATCGCGCCCGCCCCGGTGCTGACCGCTGAGGCGACGGCCCCCGCGCCACTCGCCGCGGAGGTGTTGGAAGCGGAAGCGGCCGCACCCACGGCTCCGGTCTCTCCGCCACCGTCGGCCTGAGCGGGAACGGTTCGGTGGACCTTCAATTGGTGGTCGGGCTGGGCAATCCTGGCCCCCGCTACTCCCGCACCCGCCACAACGTGGGGTTTCTCGCGGTGGAGCGCCTCGCCGCAGCTGCGGGGCAATCCTTCCGCCACAACAGCAAATTGCAGGGATTGTTGGCGGAAGTCGGCGTGGGTCCAGGGCGCCTGCGCCTGCTGATGCCCCAGACCTTCATGAACGACAGCGGTCGCTCCGTGCGGGCCACCCTCGACTGGTTCGACCTGCGGGCGGATCAAGTGCTGGTGATCGTCGACGACATGGATCTGCCGTTGGGTCGCCTGCGCCTGCGGGCCTCCGGCAGCGCTGGCGGACACAACGGCCTGCGCAGCCTCATCGACCATCTGGGCGGTGAGGGTTTTGCTCGGCTGCGCATCGGCATCGGCCCCCCCGGAGGGGATCCTCGCGAGCGCAAAAGCCGCACCGTTGGTCATGTGCTCGGCTCCTTCGCCACCGAGGAACAGCCGATTCTGGAGCGGGTGCTCGCGGAGGTGGAGCGGGGGGTGGCCTTGATCCGCGAGCGGGGTCTCGAGCGCGCTGGCAACCAGTTGAACAGTTTCCGGGCTCTCGCTGAGGCATCCTGAACCACACCCTCGCATCCTTCGCCCCGGCCTCCCTTGAGTCGCCTGCCTTCGACCACCGCCCAACTGCGGGTGTTTCGTCAAAGCTTCCAGCCCTGTCGACTGGAGGGGGAGGTGACGGCCGGAGGGTTTCATTGGACCTTCTGCTGGGCCTTTGATCGCGGGGAGCTCACCATCGAACCCTCCCTCGGGCGGGCTCTGATCCAGGACGCCCTGATGCGCTTCCTCCTGCGGGCCGACTACCAGTTGGAAGCCGGTGGCGATTACGCCTTCACCGTGCGAGCGAGCTTCTGAGGGCCGGCGGGCAGCCTGCTGAGGGGGTGGCCGAGCCAGCGTTCCAGCAACAGCTGGGCGACGACGTCATCCCAATCACGCGGGGGCTGGCGCAGCCCTTCCGGCAGCCAGCGCCGCCAACCGCGGGGCGGCTCCAACCGCCAGAAAAGGCTCCGCGCCTCCAGGGTGGACCGGCGCTCGTCGATCAGATGGAGCGGCAGCCCCTCCCCCAGCCGTTGCCGCCATTCCCGGCTGCCGGTGCCATCCCCCATCACCACCGCCTGGATCACCCCCTGCCGTCTCCACTCCTGGAGCCGGGCGAAGCAGTCCGCCGGCGGGAGCACCCGGGCTTCCAGCACCAGGCGGCAGTCCGGATCGGTGCGCACCAGCCCGCACTTGCTGCGGCCGGGATCGAGTCCCGCCAGGGCACCGCGGGGCGGATGAGGGAGTTCGACGGCGGAGCTCATGGGGACCAGCGCAGGTCGACGGCGATGGGATCGGGGGTGTCGGCATTGCCCCGCGCCACGGCCTCCAGCGTGGCGGGCTGGCCCTCCGGGCGCTGACTGAGGGTCACAGCCAGCCGATTCAAGCCCGTCCCATCCACCTCCAGGCCATCGACCAGCGTGCCGCGACGCTGAGCCTGGGTGAGAGCGGCGGCGAGCAGGAGATTGATGCGACTGCGCACCTCCTCCGGGGAGCGCACATCGCCATCCAGCACGGTGCGCGCCAACACCTCCCCGCGACGCACCACGGGCCGATTGGGCCGCAGATCGGGGAAGGCCAGCACCCGTTGCTCCCCGCGCAGGATGTTGGCCGCGGACCGGATGATCACCACCCAGGTGCCCGATTTCCGCAGGGCCTGATCGAGGCGTTCGATGTCACTGCGGGGCACGAGCAGGATCTGGCGGTTGACCTTCTGGCCAGGGAGCAGCAGGCGATACGCGGTGGCGTTGGCCTCCTGCAGGAGGGCATCGATGGAGCGCCGCCCGTCCTCCTGGCGGCCGAGGCGGATCCGTGCCACGGCCAGGGGCTGGCCGCTGGCGATGAGCACATCCCCCTGACGAAGGGCCAGCACCTTGCCCTCCAGATCCTTGAGCTCCTTGGCTCCCGCTTCAATGCGAGCCCGAACCCCGGCCAACTCCTTCTCCGTGCGCTGGATGTCCGCGTCCCGCGCCTTGACATCGCGGCTGAGGCGCGTCCGTTCCGCCTCCAGGCGACGGCGCTGGTCCTGCAGCGGACGCAATTCCTGACGGAGCTCGCCCGCGCGCCGCTGGGCGGCGCTGAGCGCGCGGGTGACCTTCCGCTCACTGGCGACGGCCGCGTCACGCCCCTGCAGAGCCCGGTTGCGCTCCTGCCGACTGCGGGCAAGCTCCCGCTGATTGGCGCGGAGCTCCTGGCGGTTGCGCTCCAGATCCGCTGTGGAGCGCCGCAGATCCGCCTGGCTGCTGATCAGGGCGGAGCGGCTCTGGCGCAGGCGATCCTGCAATTGATCCAGCTCGAACAGCCCCACCCGCAGGCGCTCGCTCACCAGGAGAAGCAGCCCCAGGGAGAGGGCGCTGATCAGGCTGCCGGTGAGGGCGGTGATGACGACGGCGGTGTTGCGCGGCCGCAGGTTGAAGAGGCTCAGACGGGCCTTGCCAACCTTGCTGCCAAGCCGATCCCCCAGGGTGGAGAGGACCCCTCCCAGCACCAGCAGGGCAAGGATCAGCAACCACCCCGACACAGAAGCTCCCGAGTGGGTTCAGTATCTCTGGGCTTCGGCCCGATCCCCGCGGTTCGCCGCTCGCGATGAATGGTTGGCGTGGAAACGGGGGCTCAGCTGAACCGCTTGGCCAGGGCGATGGGATCAAAGACCGTGATCTTCTTTCGGTCAATTTGCACCAAACCATCGTTGCGCAAGTCGCCCAGCAGCCGAGTGATGGTGACGCGGGTGGAGCCGATCGCCTCGGCGATCGCCTGGTGGGAGAGGCGCAGATCGATGGTGATGCCCTCGCTGCCGGGAACGCCGAAATCACGGCAGAGCACGAGGAGAAAACTCACCAATCGGGACGACATGTCGCGATGGGTGAGGGTTTCAATCATGGTTTCCGTCTGCAGGATGCGGGAGGAAAGGCCCTGCAGCAGCAGCAGACCGACGCTGGCGTCCTGCTCGATGGCACGGCGCACGGAGGTGGCGGGCGCCGTGACCAGCTCCACCCGGGTGAAGGCGATGGCGTGATAAAAGCGATCGGAGCGCTGGCCGGTGAGGAGGGAGAGAACGCCGAAGAGGCTGTTTTCCCGCAAGAGGGCCACGGTGATCTCCTCTCCGGATTCATACACCCGCGACAACCGCACCGCCCCGCGGCGGAGGAGATAGACCTTCTCGGCCGGATCCCCGGGGAAAAAGATCGTCTTGCCCCGCTCCACGCTCTCGGTGCTGCTGCCCGCCAGGGAGGGCACGACCTCCAAGAGGGTGGGATGGTTGGTGGCCAACCCCCCGCCGGATGGAAGCGGCCCCGGAGGAGCCCCCCGCTGACCCGTCGGGCTGTAGCGACTGAATCCCTGGCTGCCGACCATGGTGAGGGCCCAATGGGCGCAAGCTAAGAATCGCCACAACGGATTCTTGTAGCGAAATTGACTTATTGCCCTTTCATTGTCGCAGAGCACACCCACGGAGCCGGCCGCTTCATGGGCAGACCACTACCGGTGGTGTGAGGGCCCCGTGGATGCCGCTACATTCAGAGCATGGCTTTCGCCCGCCGTCGATGACCGCCCGCCTCGCCCCCGCTCATCCCGCTCATCCCGCTCCGCGCAACGAGGCCGCCTCCCGTTCTCTCCGTCTCCTGCAGACGCCCGCCCCCCATCTGCCCCCCCAGCCCGAGGGCCTGCTCCAGATCCACACCGCCCCCCATCGGGGCAGCTTCGCGATGGTGCTGAGCCAGGCGCTGCGGTCTGCGGGTCTGGGCAGTCGGGTGCTGGTCTGCCAGCTGCTGAAGGGGGGTGTGGATCAGGGGATCGAGGGGAGTCCGGTGCTCTGCGGCCGCCTGCGCTGGTTGCGCCCGGCCACCCCGTTGTGCCTGGAGGTTGACGCCGAGGCCTTGGACCTGGAGCCGGTGGAGGCGGCCCGCACGGGGCAAGCCGTGCGGGAGGTGTGGGCCTACAGCCGTGAACAACTGCTGGAGGGGAAGCTGGATCAGCTCGTGCTCGATGAACTGGGCCTGGCGATCGAGCTGGGCTATCTCCCCCTGGAGGAGGTGGTGGACACCCTGGAGCGGCGCCCTCCCCAGCTGGATGTGATCATCACGGGTCCGGCGGTGGCCGATGCCCTGCTGGCCATGGCCGATCAGATCACCGAGCTGCGACGGCTCACCTGAACCGGTGAGAGCCGACCCACGAGCCGGCGCCTCTTACGCTCAGGGATCGAGGGCCTGCCATCCGCTCGTTCGCCGATGCTCAAAAACGACCGCTGGATCAAAGAGCAGGCCGCCATGGGGATGCTCGAACCCTTCCAGCCCACCCTGGTGCGCCATCTCGATCCCGACGCTCGCTCCGGGCCGGTGCTCAGTTTCGGCTGCAGTTCCTATGGCTATGACCTGCGGCTGTCGGCGAAGGAGTTTCTGATCTTTCGCCATGTGCCGGGCACGGTGATGAATCCGAAGCGGTTCAATCCAGCCAATTTGGAGCCCGTTGTCCTGGAGCGCGATGGCGACGGCGCCTACTTCATCCTTCCCGCTCATTCCTACGGGCTGGGTGTGGCGTTGGAGCGCTTGCGGGTGCCGCCCAACATCACGGTGATCTGCCTTGGAAAAAGCACCTATGCGCGCCTCGGCATCATTGTGAACACCACCCCCGCCGAAGCCAGCTGGGAGGGCCATCTCACACTGGAATTCAGCAACTCATCCGGCGCCGATTGCAGGGTTTACGCCGAAGAAGGCATCTGCCAGCTGTTGTTTTTTGAAGGCGATCCCTGCGACACCACCTATCAAGATCGGCAGGGCAAATATCAAGATCAGCCCGAGCGGGTCACCCTGGCGCGGATTTGAGGCGGATAGATTCCCATCACTTGAGGATCAGCAAGCTGCTGCTCCGCACAGGCCGTGTGATCATTGTGGCAATCAAGCCACTGATGCCATCTCTGGCGCTGCCATTGCTGAGGTTGCCGGAGCGACCGTCTGAAGGAGGTTCAGACGACTCAAAACGGCAGAGGAGCCCCAATCATGCCGTCGTTGGCGGCTGCCTGCCGCACGGCGGCCTGACTGAACTGGTGGAGGCACTTGCGGCGGCTGAGGGCCAGACTTGAGGGCGAGATGCGCTGAAGAGAGCAGCCGAATGGGGGCAGACGATCAGCAGCTGGAGCTTCTCGGTGCTCTGGAAGCCCTGGGCGGCTCGGCGGGGAACGGCAGGCTGCGGGATCTGCTGGGCTGGGACGAGGCCACCCATGACGCGGTGAAGGCTCCGCTGATCGCCACAGGCCAGCTGCAAAGCGGCCGAGGACGCGGAGGCTCGGTTTGCCTGGCCGGGACAACTCCTCGTGCCGCTCCGGCCGTCCCTGGACCCGGCTCCCAGCCCACCGGCAAACAGAACCTCTCGGCCTTCATCTGGAGCGTCGCCGACCTGCTGCGCGACGACGACAAGCAGAGCGACTACGGCAAGGTGATTCTGCCGTTCACGGTGCTGCGCCGGCTCGATTGCGTCCTGGAGCCCACCAAAACGGAAGTGCTTGAGGAGAAGACGGCGCGGGAGGCCCAGGGCCTCGACCCGGTGCCGTTCCTGCTGCGCAAGGCCGGCCAGAACTTCTGCAACACCTCGCCGCTCGACATGAAGCGGCTGATGGGCGACCACGACAACATCGGCGAAAACTGACGCAGCTACATCCAGGCGTTCACGCCGGAGGGGCGTGACATCTTCGAGCGCTTCGAGTTCCACCTGCAAGTGGATCGGCTGGAGAAAGCCGGGCTGCTGTACATGATTGCCGAGCGTTTCGCCCAGATCGACCTGCATCCCGAAACGGTGAGCAATGCCGAGATGGGGCTGGTGTTCGAGGAGCTGATTCGCAAGTTTGCGGAACTCTCCAATGAAACAGCTGGGGAACACTTCACGCCAAAGGAAGTGTTCCGTTTGATGGTGAATCTGATCTTCATTGAAGACGATCAGGCCCTCACCCAGCCCGGCATCGTGCGCAGCCTCTACGACCCCACCGCAGGCACCGGCGGCATGCTCAGCGTGGCCGAGGAACACCTGGTGGGGATGAACCTCTCGGCGCGGCTGGTGCTGAGCGGCCAGGAGCTGAATCCGGAGAGCGATGCGATCTGCAAGGACGACATGCTGATCAAGGGGCAGGACATCAAGAATATCCGCTTCGGGAACACGCTCTCGGATGACCAGCTGGGCGATCAGAAATACAACTACATGCTCTCCAATCCCCCGTTCGGGGTGGAGTGGAAGAAGATTCAGAAGGAGGTGCAGCGGGAGGTGCAGCGGGAGGTGCAGCGGGAGGCTGACACGCTTGGCTTTGCCGGACGATTCGGATCGGGGCTGCTGCGGGTGAGCGATGGCTCGCTTCTGTTTCTGCTGCACCTGATCAGCAAGATGCGTCTAGCAAAAGATGGCGGCAGCCGCTTCGGGATTGTGCTGAATGGGTCACCGCTGTTCACTGGAGGGGCGGGCTCATTGATGCCAGCGGCTTCTGGCAGAAGATGCGCAAGAGTCTGGGCAGCAAGCGCAAGGAGCTGAGCCCCGAGCACATCGAAGAGATCACCCGCCTGTTCGGCAGCTTTGAGGAGTCCGAGAAAGACGGCAAGCCGATCAGCAGGATCTTCCGCAACGAAGACTTCGGCTACCGCACGATCACGGTGGAGCGCCCGCTGCGAGATGATGCCGGCAATGTGGTGCTGGGCCAGCGCGGCAAGGCCAAGGGCCAGCCCCAGGCCGATTCCAGCCTGCGCGACACCGAGAACGTGCCGCTCTCGGACGACGTGCAGACCTACTTCGAGCGGGAGGTGTTGCCCCATGTGCCCGACGCCTGGATCGACCACGAGAAAACGAAAGTGGGCTACGAGATTCCCTTCAATCGTCACTTCTATGTGTTCACGCCGCCCCGGCCGCTGGAGGTGATCGATGCGGAGCTCAAGCAGGTGACGGATAGGATCCTGGCGATGATCGGGGGGCTGAGTGGTTGAGCGGTGGCATGGTGGGAACCGCAATAGCTGAGAAGGGAATCATCATCATCGCCGGCCCCAATGGCGCCGGCAATACCACGTTTGCCCGTGAGTATCTGCCGTTGGAGGTTGGCATCACCGCCTTCATCAATGCCGATCTGATCGCGGCCGGCCTCTCACCCTTCGCGCCGGAGCTTGTTGCCCGGCGAGCGGGGCGGCTGATGCTGGAGGAGATCGATCGTTACGCCGCAGCTGGGATCAGCTTTGCCTTTGAAACCACGCTGGCGGGGAAGGGTTATGCCCAGAGAATCCATCAGTGGCAGGCTGATGGCTTTAGCGTCAAGCTGATTTTTCTAAAGCTTTCCCACGAGGAGGCTGCCATTCGCCGGGTCGCCGAGCGGGTGGCTCAAGGAGGACATTCGATTGCCACTAATGTGATCTGTCGGCGCTTCGCAAGTGGCCTGAGAAATTTCGCCTCTCTCTACCAGCCCATCGTGGATGCCTGGCAGTTGATCGATAATGGTGGCGACCAACCGGTGCTGCTTGCGGAGGCGATAAACCGATGAGCCTGGGATTTACAAGCCACCTCAACGACCCTGATCTCGATCGGGTTTCAGCGGCCCTGCTGCGTGCCGGCCAGCGGGCCCGGGAGCTGGCCCGTCAGACCGGCACCGGAATTGCCATCGAGATCGATGGCGAGCTGCGCATCCTTGAGGGGGACGAGCTCGAACCGGATGCGGAGACAAGCGATGGGGGCTGACGCGCTGGAGATCGACGCCGAGGGCCTGCCGCTGTTCCGACGCGATGCGGATTGCCCGCCGGCAGAGGGTCTTGATGTGGCGCGCGCCCTGGAGCTGGAGCAGGAGTCCCTGTTGCGCGAAGACCTTGACCGCTGCGATATCCAGCAAGGAGGTAAGGCGGTAAGATCGTCAAGCCGTCAGGATCGGCAAGTCTCGTTGGGCTGATGCCGTTGATGCCATGGACACCGAACTCGCCACGATCACGGCCAAGGGCCAAGTGACGATCCCCAAGGCGATCCGCGACGCCCTCAAGCTGCGCCAGGGCGATCAGTTGCGCTGGGATCTGGACGATGGCGGTGTGCGGGTGCGGCTGGTGAGCCCGTTGGACCTCACCTATCTGCGGGGTGTGGAGGCAGGGCTGGAGGAGTGGGCCTCGCCGGAGGACGAGGAAGCCTTTGCCGATCTTTGAGCCGTTTGCGGTGGTGCGGGTGCCATTTCCGTTCACCGATCGTGCGGTGCAACGGCGGCGGCCCGCCGTGGTGCTCTCCGATCCTGAGTTCCAGCGCGGCTCGGCCCATCTGCTGCTGGCGATGATCACCACGGCCCGGCGTTCCTGCTGGCCCCTGGATTGGCCGATTCGGGATGTTGCCGCTGCGGGTCTGAACCAGGCCTGCTGCGTGCGCTTCAAGCTGTTCAGCCTGGATGAGCGGTTGGTGCTCGGGCAGCTGGGGGGGCTGGAATCTGTCGATCGCATGGGCGTGCGGGCAAACCTGCAGCGGTTGATTCCGGTAGAACCGCAACCATGAGCAGTCCCGGCGACGCCACTCCACCTTCTGATCTGATCCTCTATCAGACGGAGGACGGCAAAACACGAATCCAGTGCCGCTTTGAGGATGAGAACCTGTGGCTCACGCAGGCGCAGATGGGCGAGCTCTATCAGAAGGACGTCAAGACGATTAACGAGCATCTTCTAAACATCTACGAAGAGAAGGAGCTTGTAGAAAACTCAACCATCCGGAAATTCCGGATCGTTCGAATCGAGGGCAAACGCGAGGTGGCACGCGAGATGAGCCACTAGGTTTCCTGTCATCCTAGCCGTCAGTTTTCGCGTGCGCAGGCAGCGAGCCGCCTGCCTTGCCCCTCACAGGAACTGGGCAGGAATTGGAGCAGGGGCTAAGATGAGTCCAAGAGCAGCGAATCACGATCAACCATGAAAACCGACGATCTGATCCGGGAAATTCAATCGCTGCCTGTAGAGGAACGTGCCCGCGTTGCCGACTGCATCCTCCGTTCCCTCAATCAAACGGTGTCTGACATTGATCAGAAGTGGGCTGATCTAGCTACAAAGCGACTCCATGACATCACAACTGGCGCCGTCCAATCCGTGGCGGGCGACGAAGTGTTTGATGACATCTGGCGACGATTGAGCTGATGTAGATTGTCTTCCACCCCGACGCTCAGGCAGAGCTGAATCTTGCCATCAACCACTACGAAGATAACGAGCCAAGCCTTGGCTATCAATTTGCGATTGATGTTTTCGCCGCAGTCGAACGGATCAAAGCAAATCCGCGCTTGTGGCCCCTGCTGAATGACGCTGTACGCCGCTGCTTGATCCACAGGTTCCCCTTTGGGGTGATCTACTCGTTTGACGACACCCAATCAACAGTTCTGATTCTGGCTGTCATGCATCTGCATCGACAGCCGGGCTTCTGGAGCGAACGAGCATGAGCTTCCCCCGATACCCGGCCTACAAGCCCAGCGGCGTGGAGTGGCTGGGCGAGGTGCCGGAGCATTGGGATGTGGCTGCTATTGGCTATCGGTATGAGGTGCTCCTTGGAAAGATGTTGGACGAAAAGAGGGTAACAGGTAAGCTACTAGGTCCGTATCTGCGAAATACAGATGTCCAGTGGGAAGCCATAAACACAGATGATCTCCCCAAGATGGACTTTGAACCATCTGAGCACGAACGCTACTCCCTAAGAAAAGGCGACCTCTTGGTATGCCAAGGGGGTGAGGTTGGAAGGTCTGCCATCTGGAAATCAGAAATACCTCTATGCTTTTATCAGAAGGCCCTTCATAGGCTTCGGCCACTTGATCTGAGTCAAGACGACCCTGGATACCAGCTTTACATCATGAGAATGGCATATGACAAGGGTGTGTTTGAGGCTTCATCTGGCAAGGCAACAATTAACCATCTGCCAGCCGAGGCATTCAGAAGCTAACGATTCGCCTACCCGCCATTGCATGAGCAGCAAGAAATCAGCGACCACCTTTCAATTAAGTGCCGGGACCTAAGCGATCTCCAGCAAGAAGCGCTTTCGCTAGTTGTGATACTCCAAGAACGCCGCTCCGCCTTGATCTCTGCTGCCGTCACCGGCCAGATCGACGTGCGGGGCTTGGTGCCCGAGGCGGAGGCAGGCAAAGATTCAGACTCTCTGCCCAAGAATCCTCGATAAGCTGCACGACGTACGCGAAGAAGACTCGATCAACCGTTATCAACGAGAGCTTGAGTCAGCGCCGCTTAAGGAACATGTGTGTGTCCAGCAGCAGCCTCATCACACCTAAAAATCCTGCAGAATGCAGTAAGGGAGTGGAGAATCGAAGTCATCCGGAACACGAAATGCTCCGGCTGCCAGGCCGTAGGGACGCGAGGTGGATCGGGGCTGGGTGATCGGCCTCAGTTCAGCGACTGCACGACCCTCCCGCACAACCAGCACCCGTTCGCCAGCCTCGACGCGATCGATCAGACCGGCTGGATCTGTTGCCAGTTCTTGCAAGCTGATGTTTGTCATCTGATGATTTTAGCCAGATTTGCTCAGGATATTCATCGCTGCAGGATCGCCGCCCTTGCCGGCCAGATCGATGGGCCTGGTCTGACTCCTGAGGTTGATTCGGCCGGAACAGGCCCGCCCGGTTCAGATCAACCTGCCCAGCGGCGAACCCCACGGCATCCGAATCGCCGAGATCACCACCCGCATCGTGCAGGTGATTGAGGTGCCACGCAGCCTGCTGGCCAACTTCCTGGCGATCGAGCAGAGCAGCTCGGCGAAACTGGGATAGACTGCAGGGATATCCCAGGTAGACGTTCGTGGTCGCGATCACCAAGCTGTTCCTGAGCAATCGCAGCCAGGCCGTGCGCATCCCCGCCGACCTGCGCCTCCCCGAGTCTGTAAAGGAAGTGGAGGTGCGGGCCTGCGGACAGGAGCGGATCATTGCTCCGCTGGGTAGCAGCTGGGACAGCTTCTTCCTCGATGGCCCCACGGTGAGCGACGACTTTCTGGCCGAGCGCGATTCCCAGGAGCAAGTGGATCGCGAGACCTTCTGAGGCTCGGCATGCTGCGCTACCTGCTCGATACCAACATCTGCAACTACGTCATCAAGCAGCGCCCCCGGCCGTTGCTGGAGGTGTTCAATCGCCACGCCGGCCACATGGCGATCTCGGCGATCACCCTCGCCGAGCTGTTGCATGGCGTGGAGAAGAGCGCCGTACCAGCGCAAAACCTGGCGGTGGTGGAGAACTTCTGCAGCCGCCTCGATGTTCTTCCCTACGGCTCCAGAGCCTCCCTCCATTACGGCCAGGTCCGCTCTGCGCTTGAGCGGCAAGGCACCCCGATCGGGGTCAACGATCTGCACATCGCTGCCCATGCCCGCAGCGAAGGGCTCACCCTGGTGAGCAACAACCTGCGTGAGTTCGAGCGGGTGGAAGGTCTGCTGCTGGAGAACTGGGCGGTATGACCGCCCTGCCCCAGGCATCCTGATAGGGCGCTTTCTATGCGCGTACTGCATACCTTTCACGGCGATCACCCAGAGAATTCCGGCCCGATTAAGCTGCCGCCGTCATGGCGGTGCAGATGACCACGCGCCTGGAGGGGCCCCGCACCCAGTTCCTGCCCTTCAACCAGGGCAGTGACCCCGGCGGCCCCGACTGCGGAGCCGGCAATCCGGTGATGGCCGGGCATCGCACCGCCTATCTCTGGGAGGAGGTGTGGGAGCGCCACAGCTGGCTGGAGATCCTCGGCCGCTACTGCATCGCCGAGCGCGACAAGACAAAGCAGATCCGCCGACTCGTCTTTCCCCGGTACCACCAGCTGGCCGTCACCCGGCTGCTGCTCAAGGCGGTGCTGGAGGAGGGGCCCGGCTGGCGATACCTGATCCAGCATCCGCCGGCTCCGGCAAGACCGCCTCGATCGGCTGGAGCTCCCACCTGCTCGCCGATCTGCACGACGAACACGACCGCAAGCTGTTCGACACGGTGCTGGTGGTGAGCGACCGCAGCGTGATCGATTCCCAGCTGCAGGAAACCCTGGAGAACTTCGAGCGGCGCAAGGGGGTGGTGGCCTCGATCACCACCGAGAAGGGCATCAAGAGTGAGCAGCTCGCCGCCGCACTGTCGGGCGACAAGAAGATCGTGGTCTGCACCATCCAGGTGCGTGCCGCTCGGCTGGATCTCGCCCTGGCTCCCCTGCCGCAAAGCCAGCCTGGGCTCACAACCCAGGAGCAGGCTTCACCCCCCGCAGCGCTACGGCGCCAGCTTTGCTTTGTGCAGGCGGCTCTTCTCGTACCACTGCGCGAACTGCGGCGTCCAGTTTTGCAGGTGGGGCCACATCAGATCGCAGAGGACGCGGATCTCCTGTTGGGCGTCCAGTTTGGCGCGCAGGTCGAGGAAGTGCAGGAAGGCCCGCAGGCTGAAGCTCACCACAAAGTGCTGGCGGTAGTCGAACGGCAAGATGCCACGGGCGTGCTCCTCGGCGTAGCCGGCGGCCAACTGGTCGCGGTAGCGCTCGGCGGCGGCGCGGCAGAGCTCGAGATCGATCGCCCGCTGGTCGATCGAATAGTGATACTTCTTGCCCTGGCGGTCGCTGTAGTCGCCTACGGGCCGCAGGTAGAACACTTCTTCCAGCTCTAATTCACCTCTGGCGGCGCGGCAGATGCGCTCGCCTGTATAACGCATGGACTGCACATCAAAGCTCACGCCCACGCGATGGGTGCGGGCCTGCTGCATCACGGAGTGGGGAAACCAGCCGACGTTCAGCACTATCTGGGCATGCTCCAGGGGGCCGTAATGGCCCCGTTCGCCGGCGAGCAGACGCTTGACGCAGATGTCACCGGCCTGGGCTTCATCGGGCCAGTCCTGACGCTCGGCGGCCACAAAGCCCTCGCTGTAGTCCTGATGCATCGCGGCATAGACGCACCGCTGAGGATTGGGTGTGGCGGCGATGGCCTCGACGCGAAAGCGGTGGTCGAAGGGGGGCTCAGCCATGGCTGCGGGGGGCGATGGGGGTCTCACGGACAATGGGGGCGTCCTGGTCGAGGGCGCTGGTGGGCGCCATCCCCGCCAGGGCCGGAAGGGGTCCCCCCTCCAGCGTGGCCGCCGCCAGGGCGTCCAGCTCATCAGCGCTGCGGGCGCCGATGGCCTGGCCCAGCCGTTCGCCCCGGGCGTCAAAGAGTTCCAGATGGGGGATGCCGTTGACGCCGTAGCGATCGACCTGGGGCTGCCAGCGGGGGTTGTCCACATTCAGCAGCACCACATCCAGCTCCCCGTGATGGCGGCGCTCCATGGCCTCCATCGCCGGCGCCATGGCGCGACAGGCCTCGCACCAGTCGGCGTAGAACTCCACCAGGGTGGGCTTGCCATCCGCCAGGGCTTGGGTCAGCTCCGGGGACTGGCGGGCGAGGCGATCCAGGGCCGCCTCGGGATGGAGTCCGCCGCGCAGCCAGAAGAGAGCCAGCGCCAGCAGGGCGGCCACGGCGGCCAGAAGCATGCGCTCCAGCCGACCCGGTGGTGCCGTTTTGGCGGTGTCGCCCATGGGAAGGGATGGGGTGAGAAGAGATGTTCGACCCTACTGGCGACGGAGGGGGCCTTCACCGGTCAAGATTGCTGAGTTCGCCCCTCGTACGTCGGGCCGTGAAGCGGCGCCTCACTCTCCACTTTCCCCGCGAGGCGGTGCATCAGCCGATCACCTATCGGCTGGCCGTCGACTTCGATGTGGCCGCCAAGATCCTGCGCGCCCAGATCGCCCCCAACCAGAGCGGCACCATGGTGGTGGAGCTCTCGGGAGACATCGACGAGCTGGATGCGGCGGAGCTCTGGCTGGAGCGCCAGGGTCTGCGGCTGAACCGCACCCGCAGCGAGATCCGCGTGGATCCGGCGGAATGCGTGGATTGCGGCCTCTGCGCGGGGGTGTGCCCGAGCGGAGCCCTGGCCTTTGCCCTCCCCCAGCGCCGGCTGAGCTTTGATGCCGCCCGCTGCCTGGTGTGCGAGCAGTGCCTGCCCCACTGCCCGTTCGGGGCGATCAGCCTGGCGCTGGATCCGGCATGAACGCCTTTCTCCGCTACATGCTCCTGCCGTTTCGCGCCCCGCTGCTGCCCATCCTGGTGCTGGTGAGCGCCTATCTGGGGCTGGATTGGACGATGGGCCATTCCGTGGTGCCGGGCCAGGCGGGCATGGAGACCCTGCTTTGGGGGATGGAGTGCCTGCAGGCGGTGCTGGTGGTGGTGGTCTGCACCCTGCCGGACCTGCTGCTGCGGCAGGTGTCCTCCCTGATGGCGGCCAGCCGGGTGGTGAGCCTGGTGTTCTCGCTGCTGATCGTCATCTCCCTGGGCATCTACATGCTCCATCTGCAGATGCTGACCAACGTGCTGATCCTGGGATCGAGCGTGCTTCTGGCCCGGCTGGACATGGTGCGGGTGCGGCTGGTGCCGCCGCCCTGGGTCGCGGTGCTGCTGTTGGTGGTGCTGGTGCTGGGCGGCGCCTCCCTGGGGAGATTGGCGGGACTGGGCGACCTCGGCCCGCTGCTGTTGCCGCCGGGTTGGCGGACGTAGCCCCCCGCCCCCTCACTCCTCCACGCCCGCCAGGCGACCTCAGCAGGCGGGGCGGCGCTCCCGCTGATAACTCCAGGCGTTGCCCAGCACCTTCTTCACATAAAGGCGGGTTTCCGGGTAGGGGATCGCCTCCACCCAGAGCTCCGGCACGGCTTGGCGATCCGGCGTCGTCCAGCCCTGCACGGCGCCGGGGCCGGCGTTGTAGCTGGCCACGGCCGCCAGGGGATCCCCGTTCCACTGGTCGAGGAGGCCCCGCAGGTAGCGGGCACCGAGGCTGGCGTTGCGGCGCGGATCTTGCAGGTCGGCCGTGGTGAGCGGCGCGCCGGCCAGCTCCGCCGCCGTGGCGGGCATGAGCTGCAGCAGGCCGACGGCGCCAGCGGAGGATTGCACGGCGGGCGTGAAGCGGGATTCCTGCTTGGCCACCCCCAGCAGAAGCGGCAGGGCCAACCCCTGCCGCTGGGCCTCCGGCGCGAACGCCTCCAGATGGCGGCGGGGATGGAGGCTGCGCTCCAGCTCCGGCAGGAGGGCGCACTGGTCGGGCGAGAGGCGCAGGGCGGCCCGCTCCAGCTGGGCCAGGCCGGTCCAGTCGTCGCCGACGGCCTGGCGCAGGCGGCCCTCCACGAGCAGGTCGGCGCTGGTGGTGGGGGGCTGACCGCCCCGGCGCACGCGCCAGGCCTCCCACGCCTCCGTGGGCTGCCCCAGCCGCCAGAGGGCATCGAGGGCGGCGTCGCCGCTGTCCAGGGGCTGCCAGGGGGGCTCGGGCGGCGGATTGGCGGGGGTTTTGGCGTCGCGGCGCAGGGCCAGATCCTCCAGTCCGAGGCGCCGGGAGGCCCGCCAGCCGTAGTAGCCGCCCGGGTGATGGAGCAGCAGGCGCTTCCAGGTGAGGATGGCGGCGTCCTCCTGGCCGAGCTGCCGCTGGACGTAGCCGAGCCAGAAGCGATGGCGGGCGGCGAGGGCCGGCGGCAACAGCTCGGGGGGCAGGGCCTCAAGGGTGGCGAGGGCGGCCTCCCACTGGCCGGCGAGCAGCAGGCGGCGGGTCTGCTCCCACTGCAGATCCCTGCTGGCGGGATCCCGGGGCCAGCGCCGCAGCACCTCCAGGGCGGCGCGACCGCTGGGATCGGCGCTGGCCAGCCGGGCCCGCGCCGGGGCGCTGTCCCGCCAGCGCGGCGGCAGGGTGTTGAGCAGGGCGACGGCATCAGGCTCCTCCCGCTCGCTGAGCAGGCGCACGGCCTCCTCCGCCTCGGGCGCCCGGGGCCGCTGCCGCACGAGGTCGGCCAGCCAGGCGGCGGCCAGGCGCCGCTGTTCCGGGCCGCCCTTCAGGAGCGCGCGGGCGACGACGAGCCGGCTGGCGTCATCGAGGGCCGCGACGCGGGCGGGCTCGGGGGAGGGCTGACCCAGGCAGCGCAGGGCGCCGCCGCCATCGCCAGCCTCCGCCAGGCCCCGCGCCAGTTGGGCGGCACTGGCGGGGCGGAGGGAGCCCTCGGCGCAGAGGGCGCTGATGGCCTCGGTCGCGCCGGGCCAGCGGGGCCCCCAGCGGGCGAGGTGCAGGGTGTTGGCGTGGGGGGGCGGCTCGCCGGCGCTGGCGTCCAGGGCGGCGGCAAGGGCGGCGGGATGGGCCGGGAAGCGGCGCAGCAGCGCCTGGCGCGCGCCGAGCTGGTCGCGACCGAGGGCATAAAGGGCATCGGCGCTGGCGGCTTCGCCGGGGAAGCGGCGCAGCAGCTGGCGCCAAAGCGGAAGGGCGGCGGGGCGCCCCTCCCGCGCCGCGCGCCGCAGGGCGGACTGTTTGAGCACCACCGCCGCCAGGGGATCCGGTCCCCAGCCCTGACCCGCCAACCGGCCCTCCCCCTCCTCGCGGCCGGCCAGGAGGAGGGCCGCCTCCCGGCGCCGCAGCGGATCGGGCGACCAGCGCCACACCCGCTCCAGCCGGCTGGTGGACCAGTCCGGGGTGAGGGTTGGCCGGAGGCCCAGCAGGGCGCGGCCGGCCAGCAGGGCGCCGCCTGTGCCCAGGCAGGAGACGGCCAGCAGGACGGGAAGTCGGGCCAAGGGCTGGGACTCGGATGGTGGCATTCTGAACAGACGTTCCGCGGGCTCCGCCCGATGCGCCTGCCGCGTCCTCGCCCGCCCGCCTGGTGGCGGTCGCCGCTGCCGCCCCTGCCGCCGCTTCTGAACCAGCTGCCGGGGGCGGCCGGTCGGCGGCGGGCGCTGCTGGTGGCGATCGCCGCGGCGGGGGTGTGGCTGCTGCGACCCTGGCCGCCGTTTCAGTGGCTGCCGGGTTGGGTGGTGGGGGCGCTGCTGCTGTGGGCGGTGGTGGAGCTGTTGCGCTGGCTGTGGTGGCCGCGGCGCTGGTCGTGAGCGGAGCTGAGGGGCTGGTCGGGAGCGGAGCTGAGGGGCTGGTCGGGAGCGGAGCTGCGGCGCCGGTCCCCTGGTGGGGCACGGAAATCCCGCGTACCCTTGCGGCGTTCCCGGTTCCCCTTCATGGTCGAAGCGCCCACGCACCCCCTCGGGGCCCCCTTGGCCCAACGGGTGGCCTTCGGCACGGATGGCATCCGCGGGCGGGTGGGCAGCGCGATCACCCCGGCCCTGGCCCTGCAGGTGGGCTATTGGACCGGCCTGGTGCTGCCGGCGGAGGGACCGGTGGTGATCGGCACGGACTCGCGCTCCAGCGGGCCCATGCTCGTGGCCGCCCTGAGCGCGGGGCTGGCGGCGGCCGGGCGGGAGGTGTGGCAGCTGGGGCTGTGCCCCACGCCGGCGGTGCCGGGCACGATCCGCCGCCAGGGCGCCGCCGGGGGCCTGATGGTGTCCGCCAGCCACAACCCGCCCCACGACAACGGAATCAAGGTGTTCGGTCCCAGTGGCGCCAAGCTGGGGCGGGAGCGGCAGCAGGCGATTGAGCAGGGGCTGCGGGGCGAGGCGCCCGAGCTGCCGGACGCCCTGTCGGGGTGCGGCACGGTGGCGGCGCGGGCCGACCTGCTGGCGGACTATGAGGCGGCGCTGCTGGCCAGCGTGAACGGCCAACGGCTGGCCGGCTGCAAGGTGGTGCTGGATCTCTGCTGGGGCTCGGCGACGGCCTGCGGCGAGGAGGTGTTTCGGGCGTTGGGCGCGGAGCTGGTGGTGCTCCATGGCCAGCCGGATGGCACCCGCATCAACCAGGGCTGCGGCAGCACCCACCTGGATCCCCTGCGCGAGGCTGTGATCGCGTCCGGCGCCGAGATGGGCTTCGCCTTTGATGGCGATGCCGATCGGATGCTGGCAGTGGATGGCCGCGGCCGGATCGTGGACGGTGATCAGATTTTGTATCTGTGGGGTTCGGCCCTGCGGGAGGCGGGGCAGCTGCCGGCGGATCGGCTGGTGGCCACGGTGATGTCCAACCTGGGCTTTGAACGGGCCTGGCGGCAGCAGGGCGGCATCTTGGAGCGGACGCCGGTGGGCGACCAATACGTCCACGCGGCGATGGAGGCATTCGGCGCCGGCCTGGGCGGCGAACAAAGCGGCCACATCCTTTCCGCCCATCACGGCATGAGCGGCGACGGCCTGCTCACCGCCCTGCAGGTGGCCACCCTGGTGCACGGCCGGGGGCAATCGCTGGCGGAGTGGATGGAGCAAAGCTTCCGCCCCTATCCCCAGAAGCTCGTCAACATCACCGTGCTCGATCGCCAGCGCCGCACCGGCTGGCAGGAGTGCGGGCCGATGCGGGAGGCGGTGGAGCGGGCGGAGGCGGCGATGGCGGGCCAGGGCCGGGTGCTGGTGCGCGCCAGCGGCACCGAACCGCTCCTGCGCGTGATGGTGGAAGCCGCCGAGCGGGAGCAAGTCGACCACTGGACCACCCTGCTCGCAGCCGAGGCGGAGCGGTTGTTGAACAAGGTGTAGGGGCTGCGGGAGTCCAGCGGGTGTCCGGCAACACGACGCATGGTGACGAGTCAGATTCGGGTGGCGTCCCAGTTGTTCGCGCCGTTCCGCACC
>Ga0194130_10002763_pt1 | contig 24763 bp, 34 predicted proteins | sample TA2KigsurfametaG_FD_160084 | JGI IMG/M metagenome (GOLD analysis project Ga0194130, IMG submission 160084) | Freshwater microbial communities from Lake Tanganyika, Tanzania - TA2015050 Kigoma 12 surface | ecosystem: Environmental > Aquatic > Freshwater > Lake | place: Tanzania: Lake Tanganyika... | reverse complement strand
GGATACTTTAGAGACTTCTCCATTACATGAAGATTATGAGCAAGAAATGCCACAAGGTCATGAGGAGACTCTTGCTTCTCAAGCTCACGAGCCTGAGCCGCAAAAGCCATACGGTTTTCCTGCAGAGTGTAGTAAGCGTCTACGATGTTACGAGCAGATGCTGAGTCAAGATCAGCAGACATTGTCCGAACGTCACGCGCAAAGCGTGTGAACATTGGAAAGTCAAAGTTGTCATCGTTGAAATCATCAGATTGAGTTGTAAAGTTAGTCATTTCGGAGTCCTTATATTGTATAAATAGATAAAGATTCTTGTTTTTGTATGGTAGTTAAAACGGTTCGGGAATTGATTGAATCATTTCCTGTGTGAGCTGAGAATAATCAACAATCTGCAGACCAGCGTGATTCTCATACATGAAAGACTTGGCCAAGTTTAACTCTAAAAACTGCTTGCAAAGTTCAAGCGATCCTAGATAGAGAACAAGCTGATCTGAAGTGTTGACTACGTAATACATGATTGAAGAATCGAATTCTTCTCCAAACATTTTTTCTTGGATCCATTCTGGATCGTCGTATTTAGATATATTCATCACAGTCCTCAAAAGATTGGGAGATGGGCTTCCAAGTTAATTCTGGAGTTGCACGATAAGAAATGATGTTGTTTTCATTGGTAGAATCCCAACACCATGCATATTGACAACATGGAGCAATGAGCGTGCCATTCTTAATGTGGGCGAGTTCGCCACCAGAATAACACGCACCACCAGTTATGTTGCCGTGTCCACCGTGAACTTCAGCAAATTTGGCAAAACCGGGAAGGGCATTGAAAAGAATTACACAACAATCATGGCAAAGATGAGCAATATAATCAGTCATCTTGCCTGGAAAATTGTCGGTAAAACCTCCGTAATGACCAAGGTCATTTACGTTGATGGAAATGCCATCATCAATGTATTTGCCGTTTTGCTGAGTGGTAGGACTAGGTGTACCACAATTGGTACAATTGAGCAGTGGATATCTATCCACAAGCTCTTGAGAATGGTTAATCATAATCACTTTCGTTTTGTTGATCTTGGTTACGAGCATATTTGTATGCATAAGAGTCATAACTCATGCAAGGATTGCAAATCCATTGTTCATACGAAGGGCGTAAAAGATTGCCACAAACAGAACAAATGAACATTTCTTCGGGTTTGTCTTCAGGCTCATAAATTGACTCGTCAAAATATGGCGGAAAATCATCATCTAATGGTTCAGACATAATGTTTCATTTCTTTGTATGAAATTAAAAAAGATTAAAGTAAAGGGGAGGGGCATATTAACCCCTCCCCTTTCCTTGTATGAAAGCTATTTGACCGCTCAGTTGGTCAACATAACCCACATATCGTGCATCTTTGTTGCTTCGTTGAAAATCGAAGAAGTACTGATGTGGAGATTGTCCTTGTAAGCACGTGTGTACAAAGAAGTACGAATTGAGTTAAGTTGGTTTTTGCTGGTGATCGGAACTTCAACATGGAACCAAACGTTCCTGTTCTCAAGAAGTTCCGCATAAATACCACTGATGACAGGGCTGCGACGCTTGCCACGACCTGCATTCAGAGGTGGCTCACCATTAATCCGCTTGAGAAGCTTGCTTGGCTGATTTGTCATCGCAAACTTTTTGGGATTACGGTTAATCTGTGTTTCTGTGCTCTCAATGATTGCCATGGTGGTGTCCTCCATTGTGTGTTTGCAATCTTATATGGTCAGATTTTTTTATGAACTATTCTTCTGTGTATAACTTTATTCGCCAGCTATGGAATCTCTTTGGTTCTCTGTCATAAAGATACTTTGCTACTTTGACGTTGCAATGAGGATCTTTGAGAACTGACATATCACCACGAACGGTTTTGCAAACGTCACTTGTCACTGTTTTCCAAGTGCTGTTAATCTGCAAAATTCCAGAATCATAGCTCGATAAAGCATCACAAGATGGAATCATAGTTTCACAGCCATGTTTGGACATTCCGGGTTTGAAATTCCAACCAATTACATTTGCTTTACAGCGAGACTCTCGCCAAGCAATGTAGCTGAAAACCTTAACAGGAAGTTGATAGTCTGCGAACAGATGTTCCCATTGTTTACAATACATGGAAGGATTAGTAGGAAGATTGACATAAGCGTACTTAGTCCACTTCTTGGGTAATCCAATTCTCCATTCGCCTGTTGACTTGGATTTGACACAACCCCAGCCAGAAAAACCAACTGGTTTTTTGTCATGTATGTATGTGGCTGGAACGCCTGCACGTCTGGCCCAATCAAGGTCACGATAGACCTTGGTCTTGTAGCCAAGTACGGCAATGCGGTTGGCAACTTTTATTTGCTCTTCTTTGGTAGCTTTATCGGGAGATGGGGCAAATTCTTCGCCACCATAATATTCCCAGGTTCCCATAGAAGAAGAGCCAAATTCGCCCTTAGTGTATATTCCAAGTCCACCAGCCCACTGGCCACCGTTTTTCCAATCATTGGCAGTTTCACATTGTGCAACTTTGTCCCAATAATCAACGGTAGGAGTGAGGATAATTTTAACTTTTTTCCATTCGGTAGAAGCTCTTTGTGGTTCAGAAAGTTCTACTGGGGTAGGTTCTCGAACCTCCGAGCTATCAGCCGAAACTGATCTTGCCGTTGGAAAGATAAAAGTTAAAGTAGACAATATTAATAATGATGTGTATTTTCGTATGTTGCGCATCGTGTTCGCTCCTTTCGATTGGTTCTGCAGGTCTGTTTTATTAGACCTGCTTTAGCATCGCGCAGGTTGCGAAACCGAAGATCGGGCACAAACGAGATGCCCGGTCGACACTTAGCAGTGGTGCCTTCTCCGACTTCACAGTGTATTTATTAACTGTTTACGTGGGGATTCTCCCCCTGCCCGGGTTGTCTTGCGGGCATGGTATATATTCTAGCACATCGTGGAGTGGTTACACGTATGTTGATCAGTTAAATTCCTCCTGTTTAGGACTGGCTAACTCCTTCAATAAAATTTCAATTCTAACCATTGTAGAATTTAATTCATTCATCTTTTGAAGAAGCAAAAGTAAGGCTTTAAGGATGTTGTGAGAACTTGGATCCATAATATAAGCCTCCTTTGCCAGTCAAACGAGACGAGATCGTGCCTTTAAACAAGACACAATCCCGGTCTGCTAATCACATTATTTTAACCGTGATTGTCAATAGTACTGTAGTTTTTAAATTAAACTACAATATTTGGAGGAATTTCAATCCCAATCGCTAGCAATTTGAGAAGAATTTGCGGAAGCAAGTACACGGTACTGGCCAGCAGAAATCTTCTGAAAACGGCTAGGATTATTGCTAATGAAAGCATAGGTCGTAGGTGCAGTGCACTGTACTGCTTCAGTAATCTGAGCAGGAGTGATGACCTGGTTTATTCTTTCATTGATGTAGGCCTCAATGAGTCCTGCATACTTTGGTGTCTTGGACATGACTTATGTACCTTTCGCTCGAACAGCATATGCTGTTGTTGTTGCTTTTAATGGTATAAAAAGGTATATAAATATAAGGCTGTAAATAGGCTGCAATAGCTAATTAAGTTAATATAATGCTATACAGAGTTACAAACATATAGATATTATAGCATAAGTAAGATCAAAGGTATATAAAATTAGAGGATTAACAATTTAATCTTGAATATTTTCTTCTAATTGAATATTAAAAGATTCAGCGTAATTATAAAAACCTTCTTTGAGTGAGTTCATTCCTGAACAAAATCCCGCCAAAGAATCATAATAGCTCTGTATCATTTCTTGTCTATCAAAATTAAGATATGTAGCAGCGTCGGCAATTTTTTTAAAAGCCTCTGATGCTGAAGATAGAGCACTTAGAAACCGTGAATAGGTTTCCATTTGATGTATCTGTAAATTGTATTGTGGGTCATTGTTTGTCATAGATCTAATAAGCTGATTTAGATGGTTGAAATAAAGGATTTGAATGATATAAAACTTGTGTTCCAAATGAGTTGTATTGCTCAATGATGGTATAATCATCCGTAGTCTTGATTAAACCAATATAGGTGAACTTACCCTCGGATGGATCTATAATCCAGGTAATACGAGTAGTTTTACCTTGCTTTGCAGCGTGCTGAATCTCTTGAGTGCCGTAGGTAGACTTGTTCAAATTTTGAGTAATGTACATGATGTTTTTTCCAGATTTTCCAGGAACCACAACTCGGCTAAAGCCTTTATGTTCTGGCTTATAAACATCATACCATACACCAAAATATTGGACATTATTATCCATATTCCAAAGGGAATGGTGAAGAGAGAGCAATTCGGATAAAACATATGATGAGAGCATAGCCGACTTTCTGGTAGCTTTATAAAAAAAAGTTTATAAAATATATCCGGAATACAAATGAGATCCCCAGGAGTTGACTGTGCCAGTAGGAGGTACGTAACCCGGCACGAATCAATCGTTGAAAGGGGTGTCGATGAGTTAGAAACTAGCTCTCCCCTGGGGACCTCATCTGCATCGCAGATGGGAAATTCCCGATCTTTGTATAATCCGAGTAAAGTTTTAATTAAAGATAGAATCGCCGGCAAAAAAGAATCTATGACGATATCTCTTATGTATATAAGAGAAGAATAGAGGAGATAGAAGAGAGCATAGATGTGTGTAACCTTAGGCATGGAATGCGTGAAGTATATGTGCTTATATATGTTTTGTATGGGTACCCCCTTAAAAAAGTAGGATAAAGCACTATAACTTAACAAATAAGGTTATGGTCACTCTTCTATCTGTAGTTATTCTCATCTTACTCTAGTATATATGTATATACGAGACTAGAATATAAGAGGCATTGTTTGTGGCGGGCGAGTTCACTACATAAGTTAAATTTAAATATTATTATGGTATGAGTTTGCGTCGGTGTATGACAAAGCGTCCCTCACTCAACCAACCACCAAGTTGAGTGGAGACGCTTGTCGCCGTCAATAAATCTTCATACTGTAATATCTACTCCATACATCCGTTTGAAATCTCTTCTCATGGGATGGAGTGCGGATTCTGTTCCATGTGTTGTGTACATCGGGCCTTTGATTGTCGGAGGGGGGACAATCTTGTAGACACCTGATTTAGCACGATCAACTCGGAAGCCTAACCGCTGTAGTTCGGCCATGACATTCTTCATAGCTTTGGACTGATGCTGGCGTGGCACCTGATATTCTCCTTTGTAGTATCTGATCTATTTCCAGTGAAAACTAGTATATCAGCTACGTCAGGAGTTTGCAACCCAGACAAGCACCTTTATAGTTCGGCGGTCTGGGGACTATTTAAAAAATAATCATTTTAAAAAATGCTCTTTGAACTTCGGTGGTCTGGGATCTATTACTATTTTTATAAAGATTATTCTCTAGTAGATATACTATATACATAGCATACCTACTAGAGAGAGAATCATTCGTCCGGAGTGTTGCTCTCTGCAAGATTAGCAAGATGCCAGAGAGCATTTGCTCGGATTGCCGGGTCAGTTGAACACAGTCCGGTGTAAATCTTTTGGATGTACTCCAGCAAGGTATTGTATACCTTGTTCTTGGAGTCTATCAGTTCTCGAAGCTTCTCAATCACTTGTTCACTGCTGTAGATGTATTCGTTGATTTGTTCGTTTGTGATACTCATTGTGTTTCTTTCTTTGTATGAATATTTTTTATATGTTAATATAGGTTTATAGAGATTTATGTAGGGCACACCACAGTGTCGTTTAAGAAGCGTTAGACACGCATTCCCCTACAATCAGTGGAGATGCTGGGAATCGAACCCAGATGATGGACATTGGCGAACCGCAGTCCCGAAGCCATTTCATCCCCGCGTGCATATTTTTGTGCAGAGAACATGCAAACTCCGTCCGTTCATTTTACCAAGGCTTACGGCCATCCTTGTAACTTACAGTGAAGTAAGAATGAGCAGTTTGACTACATGCTCAGGTAGAAACTTCAGAAGGGAAGTTCGTCCTCATCAGCCTCAATGCTAGGAGCAGGGCTGGAAGTGTTTGTTGATGCAGACTCGGCACGGGCAGAGTTCTTCCAAAGGTCGACCGGGACAGTCTGTCCACCGATGACCATGGAGAAACGACCACATGGAGCATTGACCGCAGCGTACTGGTCCTTGGGAACGAGGTTGCCACCTTCGTCCACTTGGATGATTTGCTGAGCACCAGCCCAGTTAGTCGTCCACTGACGGCTCATGTCACCAAGAACCTTGATGCGGTCTTCGGCCTTCTTGATTTTTGCCTGTGACCAGTTGGTCTGTGCAACAAGTTCAGCCTTGAGCACTGCGGCTTCCTTGCGGAGGCGAACAATGCGCTGGAACTGGTCAACAGTTGCGTCAACAAGGTTCAAGAAACCCTGATTGGTACGGGACTGCTCGCGATTGACAGTGCCAATCTCGAAACTGGTCACGGGAACGCCGGTTTCATGGGCGTAGGCAGCAATGATGTTGCCACGCTTTTCCATGGTACCAAGGACATCCACTGCACCAGCATCCTTGAATGCGTTAAATGCGTGCTTGATTCCGTCCTCAGAGGCACCGAACTGTTGCCACAGAAGAGGCATGCCGTCCACAAACTTGAGGCCAATGCGGGAAGCCGTATCCAAGAACGACTGCGTATCAACGGGCTTTTGGGCCGAAGCATTGACGAATGAACGAAGCAGTTCGGACAGAGTCATGGTCTCGCCGTCAATGACAACCTCAACATTCATCTTGACAGGCTTGAAGATGCCGGTCACGATTTTGTAGGTGTCACCAGTGTACGGGGACTTCTGTTCGATGACGCTCATGCGTGACAGGGTTGCCTCGTTAAGAGTTGCATACGCAGGAACCTTGATTCCGTTGATGCTACCGTTGAAGGCAATCCGACGACCAGCGTGGAGCGTTGTGGTACGGCCCGTGGTCTCAAAGACTTCGGGATTATCTGCAATGGTAGCGAACAAGTCGCCACCAAGGTTAAACTTACTAAGCAAATCGCTCATATAAATATTCCTTTTGTTTGTTTTTTTATGTGTGTTTTTTACTTGTGAGCAGGAGATTCGTCTGAAACAGATTCATCTCCCATTCCTTTGTTGGAACCGCTGGTCTCACGGAAGCCGTCCATGAACTCATCCTTCAAAGACTTGCTGACTTCAGCAGACTTCTTGGGAAGGGCCTTGGTACCAGCAACGAGTTTGCCAGTGAGTTTTCCAATACTTTTTGAACTAGTGATGTTCTTCATTTTATTTTTCTCCTCAGTGTAATTATCTGTCGTAGAATGGTCCGAGTAAAGCGTCAAGTAGGTCGAGCAGCCAATCAAACATTTTTTCGTTTTCCTCCCTTCATTCTTCCCCTTTCCTTGAAGGAACCTTGAATGTGGAGTAGTGAAATGTAAGAAATGACTGCTACGACCAACCAGACGATTAATGAGGTCATCCAACTCGCCTGTACGAACCAGAGTTGTCTTGGTCATACAGACGAGTTACCGGGGCCTTTGAACTGCGACCCACGAACCGCACCCACCCCTTAGCCAATCCAATGTTGAGCAGGATTGACTGAAAGAACAGGACGGTTACCATGCCGGTGAAGTACCAGTACCACATCAGGAAACCGACTTTACGTAGTTGTCGATGTACCATTGTGCAAGTGAACCATGTTCACGGAGCCGGCGAGAGTGCTCAATGTTGTATCTAGGATACGCCTTGAAGTACTCAGTACCGTCATACAGGTTGGCTTCCGGGTTTCTCCCGGTGTGGTCAATAATCATGAGAACGTTGGAGTCCATGCTGACGCGGATGTAGGCCTGACCACCATTGTGGTGATACAGTCTATTTTCGTTGGCAGCAATGTCAACAAGTTCAAATGCTTGCAGGCTTGTTAGTGTTTGCATTATTTGCTCCTTGTGGTGTATTTGTTGCGTGCCCAGTCGCCGGTGTAGAGGCCGATGACAAAGCACACGGTTGTAATTGCAACTGTGATGTGCTTACGCATTTTGCTTTTCCTTGTAGTGGTTGTAGATATCGTCCATCTTGGACGGATTGTCGCCAGCCCAATCAACATCCTTTTTCTTGTCTTCTTCTTGACTTATGAGCCATATGGTGATGGCAATTCCAAGTAGAACACCGGCGTTGAGTAGTCTGACTGTCTTGATGAATGATTTCATTGATATTCTCCTATATTTGTGAGGTTGTTTGGAAGATTGGATTCATGCAGAATCATCAGTCCACCGTATAGGGTGTCCAACGTTTGTTCGCACTCGTTCAATGTTCCTTTGAAGAGGATAAAGCGGTCAGCCATATCCACGATGTAGTAGTTTTTCATATTACTTTCTTTGTTTGATAGTTATAGTCCTACTAGTATTTTTAGAAGTGAGGCAGAAGCCGGCGAACCGACTTCCACCCCACTACTTCACTAGGAGGGACACGCGAATGGGCCTGTTGAATCCATTGTCAAGAGGGAAACTATTTCCTTGGGGCACAGGCAAGACCCAGTCCGTCTTAAGTCTACGACGTGTAGAGATGGTAGGGGGCTACCATCCGCCTTTTAGAGTCATGCTCGGGACTATTAAGAGATATTTAGATTATTCATGTGGTCTGCTCTCATTGACCACAATAAGTCCGAATTGGACAAAGGTTTTTATTTCTCGCGACATACTATAGGTTTCTGACCGAACCAGTATGTAGTTTTATGGGTGTTGTCAGTATGTAATCTTTCCTTGCTCAAGGGAAAGAGATTTTTACCAGCGTTCGCGTACGAAATTGCTGAGAACTTGAGTGATGCGTTCCATTAAGAACGGGTCGAGCTTTGACCCCCGAAGTTGTTCTGCTATCCACGGACGTACGGAACACAGCATGTCGAAGTAGATTTGGCCAAGGCGCAAATCATCTTCACCAGACTGGTTTTCATAGTTCTGATGGACATCGGCCAGAAACTCTTCGTATGTGATGTTTGCGAACTTCATGAGAACATCTTTTCCCAGCAAACAGGATGAATACCTGTCATGATGAGTTCACGCTCGTCAGGTGAAAGATTGGGCCAAATATCTTGGACCAAGTACTCACCCGTGTAGTGCTTCATGTAAGACTGAAAGTCCAAGGTGATGTCGTTTGCAACACCGCACATGCGACAAGTGGTCGTGTACACGCAGATGTCTTGGCTGTCGCCGGCAAAGTTGTATTGCTTATTGGTTGTCATAAGTAAGGGGCCTCCTATACCCCATTCCTTCGTTGGGTGGTCTGGGAACTATCATCCTGACCTCTTAGTCCTACTCATATTTTTAGTGAGCCCGCGTAGCGGGCGAACTGTTGACTGACCCGAAGCCGTCCACCGACTATCGCGGGAGGCGAAGCCACGATTTTTGAGTTGACCCCGTAGGGGTCGACGAAGAAATCGTATTTTTTAGAGTATTTCAGTGGTGGCCCGGGTCTCCGAAGAAACCCAGACCACCACTTACTTGGACAGGACAGAGGCAGTGCTCTAGCGACTACCGCGCTCACCACCGTTGTCGCGCCACTCGAGGTACTCAGCCTCGGTGACGGGGACATTGTTGATGGAGCGACGGAAGGTCGCTTCGGCCTTGTCGATGTTCGACTTGGCCTGCTCGAGGATGGCTGAGAGCACCGGGTCGTCCCCGATGCGCCATGTGAGCGGTTTGCGCTTGCCTTTCATCTCGTACCTCCTAGGTACAGTGTGGTCATTGATGGGTGACCACTATCCCATTCCTTCGGTGGCGCAAAGCCAGCAAAGGGAGAAAGGGAGCAGTTTTACAACTAAATGCTCAGGTTGGGCCTATCGCACGCGTACTCGGCCATGGTAGGGGTGAGCAGTTTTACATCATGCTCAGGATGTTGGCCTCTTACGGAGCCACCCGCCTCTTTGCTAAGAGAGGGCCAAGCGGGGAGCAGTTTTACATCGTGCTCAGGATGTCCCGTCAGAAGGACAGGAAGTCGTCGGACTCGACGGCGGGAGCCTTGGGCGTCTCACGCTTGGCGAGGTCTGCGAGCAGAGCCTGCGCCTTGGCGAGAGCCTCGGGGGCCACGGGGACGGACTCCTGACGAGCCGACTCCACCATGGTGTTGAGCACCGTGGAGAGAGTCGTCTTGACGAAGAGCGAACCGCCCTTGGACCGCTCGATGTTGGCGGTGTCGACCACGACCTCGTAGGAAACCTTCTTGGTGAAGGCCTCGCGGAGGATGGTGACGAGCACAGCCAGTGCATCGCGGGACTCGAGGTTCACGAAGATGTTGGTCGTGATGAGACCGTTCGTGTCCTTCGGCTTGACCCACACGGAGTCCTTGTCCTTGCTGGTGTTGAGCCAGCCTTCCAGTGTTGCCATGATGTACCTCCTAGATACTGCAACTGGGGGAGACGGTCTCCCCACTCCTTTGGTGGGCGACTTTCGGCGCACCCACCTTTAGCCGTCCCACGAGACGCGACCCGCGAAGCGAGACCCGACCCGTGTAGAACTTTAGAATACGCTCCGACTTGACCCGCACGGCGAAGCCGAGCCGGCCGAGGCGAGGCGAAGCCCGAGCGAGCGAAGCGAGCGAGACTGTTGGAAGCCTGTCTGGTTTGGTGTTTGAGACCTGACATTTGGCCCCGAAGGGTTTTTAGAATAACCATATCAGATCTTCTTCTCACGGTACCAGACCATGGCACGGAAGAGATAATCGGTCATGAGAGTGTCGCTGTTGGGCGTAACGGTGTAGAGCCACTTGTCGTGGTTGGCATTCTTGCGGCTCACCTTGAGCAGGTAAGAGGCACGAGCCATACGCAGAATGTGCATGTTAGTTGCCTCTTCGCCATTTGCCTCTTCAAAGGCAACGACACGAGCCATGATGTTGGCTGCAGCATTGTTGAGGATAGTTGTACGACCTTCCTTGCTGGTTCGACTCGGGATGAAGAAGGTCTTCATGACATTCGTCACCAGATTGCGGAAGTACATCTCCTGCTTGCGATCTTCAAAGACATCCTTGATCTCTTCAATCTCCACAATGCTGGCCTTGAGGAACTCAAACACCCTAGCAAACGTCTCGTTGATCATGTTCTCGCGAGGAACTTGGAGATCCCTGACAATCGGAGAGTTGGCAGGGTCAAGGTGCCTTGTGTAGTTCTTGATCCTGAGAGCTTTTGCAGTGGAGTACATGTTGCGGCTGTACCACCAGTAAGCGTCCATTGGTGCGCCTGTCAGGATGTTGTGGATCTCCTGGCTGGACCATTCAGCCAACAGCCTAAGGTCACAAACATCACCCTTGCACTGCTGAATTGCGTCAATCATGTCCTCGTTTGCACAGGGCAGAGTGCTGAACGGAGCGTCGTAGATGGCATACCGCAGCATCTTGGTCTTGACCTGGCCACCAACGCCACCGCTGTTGTGCATTGAGACCTGGTAGTTGTAGCGGGTGGAAGCCCAGTCCCACACTGCAGGCTTGGGACGGTTGGACCCATTGACCTTGGAGGGCAGCTGTCCAGCAGTGCTGGTCTGGTTGAACTTGCACAAATCCCTCATGTTGATGGTCGGCATGTCAAGTTTGTTGACGAACACAGGACCAGGAACCTTGACGTTAACGATGTCAAACTCTGCCCAGTCGTTGGGAGTACGGATGAGCAGGGCAGCAAGACGCTCAGAACCATCAAGTTCCACGATCTTACGGATGTGAACCATGATCTCGTCGTCCAAGTCAGCACCACCCAACTTGACACAGGTCTCTGCCCACTGCTTGCCAGGCATTGCAAATGTCTGAGTCTCCTTGTGGTAGCCGCAGTTAGTGTTCTGCAGGTCAATGTCGTAGCCAGCCAAGAAGATGACCTCCTTAGTCATGACGTAGGCACGGTAGGCCCATGGCATGTAGAGGAAAGACTTCTTCTCGAAAGCAGGAGCCTGCCAGTTAGGAGACTTTGTGCCGTATTCATCGGTCCTGGTGTCGGACAAGAACATCTTCTTGATGCTGTTTGCCCGCATGAACATCAGGGTCTGTGACACGCCAAGATCCAGCTCAAGGTCGTTGAGAGTTGCATACATCTTGTTGAGGCCCTTGTTGACCCCAGCATTACGCAGCTTACGGAACTTATCCGACTCAGTGACAGCACGCTCGTTGCGAAGCATGGTTGTCCACTCAATGTCCTTGCCATCCCTGATATTTTGCTCCATGTCGTCCAGAACAGTCTGGAATGCGTCAAGGAGCTCCTTCGGATCAAATATGCCCTTGATGCCGAAGAACTGAGCCTTGGTCTGGTCGTTGGTCTTCACCATGCCAGGGCCGTGGTGGGCCTCAAGTGTGATGATCTCCCAGGTGCCATCAGTGCCCAACTCGTTCTTGAAGTTGTCCACAGAGGTGACGATGTCGTAGCTGACAGAACCATCGCTGAGACCCAACTCCACCAGACGTGCGTTGAGCTTTGCCCTCTTGGCAGTGAGAACGTTGCCCTTGATTTCGCCAGCAACACCGTTGATGTTGGTGAGAACACGCAGAGTGTGGTTGGTGATTTCCATATCGTCCATCTGCCTGAGGATCTTGCTCATTGCTGTCCTGGACATGTGGACGTTGTTGCGGTATGCATCCTTAGCTTTCTCAAGTGCCATCACGCTGACACCGTCAAATGCCTTTTCTGCGTTGAACTCGTTCTCCAAGTTCGGGAATGCCTTGAGGATGTCTTGGTGGGTCAGAACCAAGATCTTGAGCATCCGATCCTTACCCCTAACGTTGACCTTGTAGCCACGTGCAGCACGAACCAGTTCAGCCAAACGCTTGGTCATCTTGTCAGAGTTCTTGACAGACAGACCAAACTCAGACAGATTGCTCCAGCCCTTCTTGCCATGGTCCTTGACGCGGATAATGGTCTCCGAGTCAAAGTCAGCCCAGCCAAAGATGCTGTCAGTCGGACCAGTCTCGTTGCCAGACTTGATCATGGTTGCCACCTGAGGCTCGCCATCCAGTGGATTCTTCCATGACGTGATGTTCACGATGAACGACTTGCTACCAAAGATGTGCTCCAGCAAAGCATAGTGGTAACTGCCTTGATTCACCTCTTCAATGACAACAGTCTTGTCCTTTGCGAACCAGTACTCAGGGTCATTGGTGATCACACGGCTGATCGAGGTGACCATAATGTCTTGATCCAGACGTGTTTCAACCAGGTATTCCTTAATCATCTTGTTTCCCTCCTTAGGGGTCTTGCTTGTTGCGTCAGGGGACTTGTCCACCTTGGCGAACCGTTGTGGTTCAACGGTTTCGGTCACCTGTTCGATGACTTCGTTGTTGATTGGTGTTGGCTCCATGATTTCCTCCTCATGGGTTGAGACGGGGCTGATTTCTCCACCACCGTCATTGTTGTCTGTTGGGGTCGGGTCGACCGGAAACACTCCACCGTCACCGTCTGGGTCATCGTCGCCCTTGGGCATGTTGGAGTGCAGTTCTGCGTCAGAGCCTCGCAAGTTGCCAGGCAGACCATAGAACTTAAGAGCTTGCTCGTTTGCAGAGACCACCTCAGGCTTGAAGGACTCAAGGTAGACGCCATCCAAGCTCCTCACGCGAGACAAGCCCACGTAGCACTGACCGTCAGCAAACAGGGCATCTGCTGTGATGATTGCGGAATCCAGAGTCATGCCCTGGCTCTTGTGAATCGTCATAGCCCACGCAGCCTTGAGAGGAATCTGCCATCTGTACTCAACCTCCTTGTTGCCTTGGTGGAACTTCTCACGAGCAATCCACCTGACACCCAAACGGTTGAAATCAACCTGAACAGCCTCTTTTGCCTCATCAATCTGAAGCACAATGCCAGTGTCTCCGTTGACCAGGTCTTTGTGATTCAACAGGCAGATGACCTGTGCTCCAACCTTAAGGTTGAGTTCCTTGGGTACAAGTGTGTTCTTGTCCCAGAATGCAACGTCTGGCTGCCACTGACCGTTGATCATCTTGTTTGGGTTTCTGTCAACTGCCGTGAACTTGCTGATCTTTCCAGGCAGTTCAGCCATCTTGCTGTTGTTGATGGAATCTGCCTGAGCATTAGTTGCCACAAGAGACACAACACCATTTTCAGGCTTCTGCCGGTCCATTGCAAACTTGACGATGTCCCACATGTCCTGAGTCCAAATGCCCTGACGAACATTGTTGAGGAAACCAGCAAAGTAGGCGTCCTGTTGGCGAACCACCTGCTTGAGCTGGTAGGTCTTGACACCAGCTTCACCCCACTGCTTGGTCATAAAGACGAAATTGCTGACGCCCTTGTTGACCTTGTCCACGGGCTCAATCTGAAGGAAGTCTCCCACAAAGCAGAACCGCTTGCCACCAAACGGCTTGGTTGAGTCAAACACTTGCCGGAAAGCCTTATCCAGCTTGACGAAGTCACCACGGTGCATCATAGAGATCTCATCAATGACAATGAGCTCCACATTTCGCATGCTTCTCATCCACCTCTCACTGCCGCTCATTACTTCCACCAGACGATCAACGTCAAGATTGGGGAACATGCGCAACGCGCTGTGGTACGTCCTGCCGTTAATGTGCGTTGCTGCAATGCCGGTAGTGGCTGTGACAACTACAGACCTCTGGTTCAGCTGCATTTCCTTGATTGCCAAGTTCAGCACAAAAGACTTGCCTGTGCCTGCGTTGCCAGTCAGCAGCATGTTGCCGTTGCCATTGATGATGGCGTCGTAGGCCTCGTACTGCTCTGCGTTCAATGTGACGCCATTGGGCAGAGTGAATGTTCCGGTGACCTGCATGGTCTTCTCCTTCTTCTCCGTCGGCTTGACCTCAGGAGTGTTGATTTCTGGCATGGTGCACAGACCGTTACGGCTGAGCCAGATCCTTGCCGTGAGTTCGTCAATGACGCCATCGACCTTCTTGGGATAGATGACCTTGCCTTCCACCACTGCAAACCAGCTACGACCTGCTTCTTTCTGGTAGTCGGCGTCGGACCGCTTGAGCTCAACGCTGAGCCCCATGTCCGTCTCCCACTTGTCCACCGAGATGGGCTTACCGCTCACCTTGGTCTCCTTTCTTTCGTCGGTCTTGTTGACCGAATCGTTGTTCTGAGGCTGTTCAGCCTTCATCTTGGGTCCCTCCTCAGGGTTGTCAGGGGTGGGCTTGGGAGTTCCGCCTCCACCGTTGTTCTTGAGTTCTTCTCGGACTTGCATCAGCAAAATTCCAAGCTTGTTTTCACCGTTTCCAGCATGCTTGGCACATGTGCACTTGCCCCAGAAGGTGTCATGCCAGTAATTGGTCTCAACCAATTGCTGGTCTCCTGTGGCAAGAAGTTTCCCTGCCAACTCAGAGCCTTGGGCAAACTTTGCACGCAGACCGTACAGCATGACATTCAAAGCCATGTCGTTGGTCCAGTCCTTGCGCTTTGCAATTTGCTTACCCTTCTTCTTTGCTTCTGCAGCAGAGAGGGACTGGAACTGACGACGAGTGTCCATGTCGGTCTTGTCAACTTTCATGGCCTGATAAAAGTTCTCTACAGTCGGGAAGACTATCCCTCCGTGCATGACTGTGGCAGGCCAGAAGTTTGACAGGAATGTTCCTTTAAAGGAAGCTTCATTCATGGTTGTGTCCTCCTTGGACTTGTTGGTAGTTGCACCCTTAGGCTGATGCATCTCGATGAACTCCTGAACTTCAGGATGCTTTTCCAGCATCTGCTCCAGGCGACGTGCGATGTTGGCACGGTCTGCAGCAGGGCCGTCAGCTATTGCCCAGACGTTGATAGACCAACGATCAGGTGCGGCATTCGTAACTGCATGCTCGTGCTTGCAGTTGAACTTGAAGACCTCTCCACCGCTCAAAGACAGATGGCTAGTCGTGGGACTCTGGTAGTAGGCGTCCAGATCTGCTTGGCTCGGCCTTGCAGGTGTGCGCTTTGCATTGCGATCATTCTGGATGTGCCAATCGCACTTGCCCAAATTGAATCCCATCGCCCATGTAGCTGCATAGGTCGTATCTCCATGCGGATTGATGTTTCCGCCCTTGGAGATCAGAGCAACCTGTGCTGTGAATCCGTGCTTGGCACAGCGGTCAACGATCCACTGCCAGACCTCTCCATCAAGAAGACCAGCAGTGAATGGCTGATTGCCCAGCGGAGCCTCGTAAGGCAGCCAGACACGCTGACGACCCTTGGCATAGTTGGACACGTCAGACTGCAGGTGTGGAAGAATGTTCTTCTCCAACAGTGCAGTGATCTCTTCCACTTCTTGTGGAGTCAGCTTCTCAAGCTTGACCAATGCGGTCATCTTGGCTGGTGTTGGGTTCATGGTTGGTCCCTCCTCAGGGTTGTTAGGTGTTTCGTTCGCAACATCGTCCTTTGGCACAATGATGTGAAACACAGGAACACGCTTCTCCTTGGCGTAGGCAATGCAGTGGTTTGTTCCAGATGAGTTATTCGGGTTGTATGCCCAAATGACGTCTGCCCGGTCAACCATCCACTCATTGCGCTCAAGATTGGCAGTACCCCACTTGTCTGAGCCATCTGCGTTCTTGTATTTGGGCATTTGTGAAGCAGGAGACTTGCACACATAGTGCACTTCTGCTGCCTTGTTCAGCAGCTCCAGGCCATGTCCAAGTCGCGATGAACCAAGTTGGCTGTTCTTGCCCCAGTAATACTCCAGGTAGCCCTTGTTTGGTACTGCTGCAGTAAACGGCACTCCAGCAATAACTGCTGCATGAGCGAGAGCTTCATCAAAGCCTTCGGCCATACCGCTGATGACCAAGACGTTTTCTGCACCGTGCTTTGCCTTAGCCCCTTCCAGAAGCTGAACCAGGTACCCAAGAACCTTGTGACGATATTCCTTAGGTTCTTTGATGAGCTGTCGAGTGCCTGTGCCGGCAATGACGAACTTCTTCACGTTGTTCTCCTTGTCTTGTTGGTTGTGGGTATTTACGATTCTCACCGCTGTCCCTCCTCTTGTCATTTCTTGTGAATATGTGACTGCGTCAGGTAAGTTGTCAAAAGACATCATGATGTTTCCAACATTGCGGGTTGTGACTAGAAACTTGCTCATGGCAGTTTCCTTTCTCCTAGTTTAAACTAGGGTTGTGGTAGATTCCGTCTACCTACGGTGCTTGAGGACCTAAGCCCTACTCATAAAAAAGAAACCCCCAGGGACCGAAGTCCCCAGGGGTTCTCTCTATGACACGGTTTCGGCTGTTGCGCCTAGGTAAACCGGAGCCCTAATCGTCGTTTACCGACCCCCACAGGCTCAGTTGCCACTGGACTTGTGGAGTCAGCTTCCCCTCAAGAAGGATTGCCTCATAGGCATACACTTCCTTGCAGTCCTCGCACCAACACTCTGGTGGCCCTAAATGTCTCTGAGCGAGGATCTTTGTTATGTCTTTCACGTTTCACCTCCTTTCCGAATCGGAGTTTTCCCTTCTGTTGCCAGGGTGATGGGCTTTACCCCCGCTTGACTTAACAGCTGATTCTCGTCGTTCACCGACTGATCAGACCGAGTTCCCTGCAGAGAAGGTTCAGCCACGCACGTGCTGACTTCTCGTCAGTTACGCCGTGTTCTTTCCTCGGAAACTTTGTCTCTCCGCCAATGACGCCATAGTAGCCACTGTTCGCTCCGAACTTGAGCTGAACCACGACGCCCTTGAAAACGCGCGAGTCAATTACCTTTTTCATGTCACCTCCTTCCAATCTTCCCTTCCTTTTTGGGATTGTTATCGCTCATTAGTCCTCCCAGTTGTTCCTCATGCGTTGGATGACATCTTCGCCCACACCGTGGACGTTTTGCCAACCACCGTTACACACAATGATCTCGTATGCAACGCCCAGCTCTACAGCCAGGTCTACGTATTTCTGGTACTCCCACCTCTTGACGAAGGTGTTAGCAACAGCGACGTTTTCAGTGTCGTCCAACAAAGCATTACGAACAGCTTCGTAGCACTTTTGGTGAACTTCGCTCAGCCGCTTGGGGTCAAAAGCGTATTCACCATTGGCGTCCACCATATAGGCGTCTGCTTCATAGTGAGCATTTGGTGCCAGCTTCCTGGCAAGGGTGCTTTTCCCGCTACCGGGAATCCCTCTAATAATGTAAAACATTTTCATTATTTGCCTCCTTCAAGGCTGTCAAACAGTGTCGGTTGCTTAGCCCAATAGGCCTTGACCTTCTCTGCCTTCTTGCGGTTTTCTTTAATCGCAAGGTGCTTCTCCACAACAGGATGGTCCACCTTGACTATGCCATTACGCACTGCAGCGTCTGGATAGATTCTGATGTAGCAAGGCCGGCAATAAGCCCAGCCCTTTGATTTCTTAATTGGCTCAGGATGATTATCCTGGCAATTCTTGTTTGTACAGGAACGTGCGAACATGCTCATGTTACTTTACCTCCTTGTTGTTGTGGTTGGTATTCATGGTTAAAACAAATCTTCTGGATTCTGTTGAAATTCTTCTGGAATCTCAATATCAATTTCTATATCTTCTGGTAGAACAGGCCAAACGTATAAATGCCCACAAAGAAAACACTCAATATGGTAACCCAACGTAATCTCTTGATCTTTTATAAAGATTTCAAAGTCGTAGCAAGACAAAACCTTATGCCGAAAACGCTTGCTGTTGCATGAGCAAGAAAGGTTCTTGTGCTTTTCAAACTCTTCATAGGTCTCGTGGTATTCAGGAACTTCGTACTTAAACTTCCACTGTGCATATTCAAGTTGTTCTTGAAGCAAGTTCACCTTGTTTAAGAGAATAGTTAAAGCTTCTTCCTCTTCTTGAGTAAAACCTACTAATTCTCTTGTTTCTTGAATCCTCAGAAGAATTCCCTCTGGGTCTCCGTTTTCAAATCCCCCAAGAATGTTGTCTACTTGCAAATAAGTTTCTTTTATAGCAAGATGACAATTCATCATCATTTCAAGAAGTTCAATTACTTCCATGTTACTTTCCCTTCTTCCCTTCTTTGTTCTTCATTTTACTTTCCTTTCTTAACTGGAATGATGAACTTTTCGCCAATTTGCGTGTCACTACCGTATTCGTCGGTAATGTAATACAGCAGTGATTCATAGCCACTGCAGTTTCCACTCTGGACTTGTTGTGAAACAAGTTCTGACTTTGTGTCACCAGCCACTGCAGTGACTTGCACTTGTTGTTTGCAGGCAAAATCCTCGTTGAGGAAATCGCCAATGAATGAAACAGTCTTGATGACTGTTGTGATTGCAAGAACTGCGACAATAGCCACTACAATTCTTCTTCTGATGAATGTTGCACGCATGGTACGTGCTCCTTTCTTTTGGTTGTTGATCGGATACATGGGTATTTTCCTTTCGTTCAGGGACCTAAGTCCTACCCGTAAAAAGAAAACCCCCGAGGACCGAAGTCCCCGGGGGTAATCTCTTCTCACCTACGTCTTCAGGTTCACTTTACTTGCGAGCCTTTGAGGGCTTGCTGTTCGGGTTGCGACGTGCCTTCTCGCGACGACAACACTGGCACTTGGACCTGTTGTCGTCTGAAGGGCTCATCTTTTCCTGAAGAAGATCCCACTCTTCCATTCCTCCAGAAATGGAAGAAATGAATGGGACCCTGTTCCGTGACGTTGCCGTCACCGTCGCGTCTCCTGGACGCATCAGCTCCAGGACCTCCGAAAGATGCATTTCTGCATCGCGCAAGTCCTGAAGCACCTGGTAGAGGATCCTCTGTGCCTGGCCGACTTTATCGGCCAGGTAAAAGGACTCCCTCTTGAAGCCCACTTGGTCTTGTGGGAACCCCGACGAGTCGTACTTCACTGAGTACGAGTCGCAGAACCCCTTAAAGACCCGGTAGGCCATCAGGTGGGCGGCGCTTGCCGAAGCGACCGCCTGTGTTGCCTTGAGAACCCGCAGTTTGGCTTCCGCCAACCTGCCGATTTTCTTTTCTTTTGCCTTCATGTTCCCCTCCTTAGGGATTATGAAGACGCAGGCGAGCAGATGGGGCCAAAGCCCTACCCGTAAAAAAAGAGTCCCCCAGGGCCGAAACCCCGGGGGACGTCTTCATTATGCACTTCTGTTGCCAGGCTATGCATTGCCCCGAATCTTATTCGGATTGCCTCAGCTTAAAAGATAAGATCTGATCCCATTTCCGCATAGACATTGCTGTCACAAGGGATATGGTCAGCATCTTTAAGCTTTACAACACTGAGAAACTCAGCATTGCTAAACTTTGGCTTATGCTTTTCTACACATGAAGCGCAAAGAGTATAAGTTCCAAAGTCTGGGCTATGAACCTGATACATCCTTAATCTCCTTTCCAAGTAGGCGGCCCCTTTCTGAGACCTTGGTCCTACTCATAAAAAAAAAGGTGCACTAAGTACACCTTTTCCTTCTATCTGAATAGTTAATAAAACTATCCTTCCTTTCCTCCTCCCCACACTGCCGCATCTACCACCATCATCCCATGCTTCCTCATCACCTCGTGATTCTCATCTTCCAATGCAACCACAAACTTTCCTCCCAACTTTCTCTCAATAATCGGAATCAAATAATCCTTCACCTGATCAGAACCCCACTTCTGACCATTTCTCCAATCCCTCCTACCAACATTCTCTTCCTTCTTCCAATACCACCGCTCACACACCAAAGGCCTGAAATACATGTGATCTACCAAATCCCACACACCAATCTCCTTCAACTTCTTCACAGTCACACCTCTTGCACTAGCCCCTCTTACAGTAACTACCACAATCACATAACCCTCTCTCTTCAATCTCTTCACCATCTCTACTCCACCAACAAGACCCTTAGCCTTACTAGTGCTCTTATTCCACAACTCCCAATAGTCCTCACCAAAAGGTATTACCCCTTCAAACTCATCACCATTGGCACTTGTCTTCATGACCAACGTTCCATCGACATCAACCAATGCCAACTTCTTCATTGCTCCTCCTTCTCTCTCCACATTCTTCACGAATGCCTTGATCAACATCATGAACCATTCGATCCACAACATTTCCTTACCTTCTTTCTTTCTTTCAGACCCCCATACCCCGGTGGGCACGTTAAAAGGTCTAAGGACACATGTGTATTCACTATTACCACCTTAAAAATTTTCCCCTATTTTTACTTCTATTGAATTTTATATACCTCTATACAGGTTCAAAAAAATCCAGGAAATATTGCATTTCAGGTTGCAAAAGTTGAGTGGATATGATAGGTTCTCTCTCAAGTCGGAAATAGCCGACGACAATCACCTAAAGGAAAAATTACAAATGGACTACATGTGTTGTGATAAATGTGGATCAGAATTCATTATCAAAGATGCCGTATCCACATCTGTAAAATGCCCTGAATGTGCTGAATGGATAGACCTAGAGCCAATATCAGTGTATTCATCACGCTATTACGGTAAAGGTTACTCAGACGAGTACGTAGACTTTGATATGGACAACTATGGATACAATGACTGATCGGATACAGACAATGCCTAATAAAACAAACAGATCACTAATCGTAGGATCTCAGAAGTTATTTCAAGCCAACAACATACTGACAGAGTTTGCAATAGGACACGATGTTTACTTGTTCTCCTATGATGAGACGCTGTCTTTAACAGCTAACACAAAAGCTCTTTTCAGAGATTTACTTGTATATTTAAGAGAAAGCTATGATCACATAGTCTTTATGGGTTATGGCGTAGATTGTAATATTTTATATGGAATGTGTCTAGATAAAAATCTGTACTTTGATGCCAGCGTTTTTGTAAATTATGAAGAGCCATATCAAATGGTTCCTCATCGTGTTCACAATCTCTTAGCTATGAAAGAGTCTAAGATCTACAGCTTTAGCACCAAGGGCAATGAAAAAAGACCAGTGGAATATACCACTGATCATCAATATGTGAAATCTTTGTTTGGAAATATAAGATCAAAGAGATTAGCCAAGGAAATCTTTGGATGTGTAGTGTATGGAGCATACAAACAGAACTACCTGTCTGGACAACCTACAGTATTTGTACAATAGTTATTAGCCTTGGCTTGGACCAATGTACAGTTGATGTACTTCGTCTGGGCCGAGGTCTTTTACTATGTCTTCTACATCTTTCTTTATAATTTTGGACATTTCTAGAATAAGTTTCCATTCTTCCATGGAAAACACAGAAAATACTATTTCGCCCCCGTCTGACACATAGCCTGTGATCATCTTTTCTTCAGTGTCCATACCTTGAGGCAATAAAAAGTCCATAAATTCTTGGCGAGATACTTCATTCTCAAAAAAGCTCATGAACTGATCAAAAAAATCCATTAAGTCCCTATTTGTAGATAGATGTATTACCTATAGTAACGCTGAGAAGTTAAAAAAATCCAAAAAAAAATTTTGCTGGCGGAAAAGTGGAGCTATTTAGACATAGATTTAAACAACTCATAATAAGAAATATAATTATCAACCTGTGAGGGTTTCTGTTTTTTTTCTGTTGTTTTTGTTGTTTGTGACTTAATTAGTCTGTAATATCTAATTACTTTCTTCATCAATTTCCACCCAAAAGTCTCCGCAGTCACGACATCTTATGTCATAACGTTGTTTGTTGTCTTCGTAATCTTCTTGGGGTAAGGCATTGAGTATTAGATTTGGAGGATACTTACAATCAGGACACAATGTTGGCTGGAAAACCATTCTTGATCTGCTCCTCAATGTCTTTCGTTAAGTTAGGATCTTTCTTTATCTTATCAATGGCGTTGTCTCTTCCTTGAGAGAAGGACTCACCTTGATAGTAAACCCAAGCACCTCGTTGGGTAAAGATTCCTTTCTGCAAACCTAAATCAAGGAGACAACCAAAATTATCCACACCTTTACCATAATAAATATCAAACTCTGTAACCTTAAGCGGTGGAAACATCTTATTCTTCATGACTTTGGCTTTCACTTTGATGCCTATTGATTCTCCAGCTTTATCCTTGATATCTTCTTTTTTACGGACATCAACGCGAACTGACGCAGCATAAGGTAGTGATCTACCACCTGGTGTTGTTTCTGGATTACCAAACATGACTCCAATCTTCATGCGAATCTGATTAATGAAGATAACAAGAGTTTTGTGTTCATCGGCAAGGCCTACAATCTTACGAAGTCCTTTTGCCATCATGCGAGCTTGTAAGCCCATCTGATTAGATTCCATGTCTCCTTCCAGCTCAGCTTTTGGTACAAGTGCTGCAACTGAGTCAATAATGACTACACCAATCTCACCAGTGCGGATTAGCTTGTCTGCAATCTCCAACGCCTCCTCGCCATAATCAGGCTGAGACAAAAGTAATTCATCAAGATCTACTCCAAGAGCCTGCATATAAACTGGATCAAGAGCATGCTCTGCATCAATGTATGCGCATTTTAGTCCCATCTTTTGGGCCTGTGCAACAACCGATAAAGATATTGTAGATTTACCTGACGCTTCGGTTCCATATATTTCAACCACCCTACCCAAAGGTAGACCACCATTACCCAGAATCATGTCTAATGACAATGCTCCAGTTGGTATTGACGGCCATGGTTGAATATCTGAAGTTCCTAGGCGCATAACTGCACCAGCACCAAACTGTCTTTCAAGCTGGGCAATTGCTAATTCTAGTGATTTATCGTCTGACATAAGTCTATTTTACCATATTCATGTTCTTTTGCTTGTGGTTAATCTCTTTTATTTCTTCAACTACTTTGTGTCTCAGTTCTCTAAGAAGTTTTTTTGACTGCCAATCATTACCTAAAATTGCAAGGTCAATTTTTTGAAGCAGCTGATAAAGCTGTTGAAGTTTATGTGAACCGTAAGTCATATAACTCTTTCTATTTTATAAATGATATACTTGTAGAGTAAACAATTCGTAGTATACAAGATTTGGAGTTTAAATGAAACGAGTTTCGTCAGGTAACATTGATGTCAAATTAGAATTTCAACGAGCAATGGTTCTTCTTTATAAAAGATTTAATACCGTAGATGATTTTTTAAGATACTGGCATTTTTCTGGTCCGTGTTCTTATCCACATCCTTCAATAGAAGATATTTCGTGAACTACTTGACAAGATTCACATTACGTGAGTATACTTCTATATAAGAAGGCTAAAGTAGCCAAAGTGTCCTCAATACAAGCGTTAATTATCTTATTCTTATCTAGATAAGTTTACTTATATAAGTATACTTATATATTCTGACATTTTGCTTTTAGAAAAAAATACTTTTAAAGTGTTACTATAATTCTAAAGCAGATCAGAGGCTACATATGAATATATACCAAATCTATGTGCCAGAACTTGCAACTTATGTTAAGTACAAAGTTCTTGAGCCAGAAGAAGCCAAGGCACTTCTGTCTGAAATAGAAGACAGGCCAAATAAAGAATATAGAAAAGCGATTCTTGAATCAGTTATTTTTAATATAAAAACTGATGTATCAGAGTCTCTGAGAGCAATGTCGCGTGCCGCAGCTGAAAAATGCCTAGATGCATTATATGCTGGATGCATAATGCTCAACCCAGGCTTAGATATAGATCAGTGGATTGATTTAGCATACACAAAAAACAATGTAACCATACGTCCTCAGCCTAAAACTAAAAGCGATTTGCCTGGTTTAGCAGATCTTCCACCCGAGTTAGAGGACTTTCTTAATAAAACTGCTAAGCGAGCATCTGAAGATAAGCCTAGACCTAAGCCTAAAAAAATTAGCAAAGAAAAATTTATAGGACTAGAGTCTCATTTGAAGAAAAATGTTATTGGACAAGATGAAGCTATTGAAGCAGTATGCGCAGCTTTAAAAAGAACATATGCTGGAATGAATGATGAGAATAGACCAGTAGGTGTTTTTTTATTTGCT